>ERZ1026846.14-NODE-14-length-124927-cov-22.551317_pt1 | contig 124927 bp, 104 predicted proteins | sample MGYA00380153_ERZ1026846 | MGnify/ENA primary metagenome ERZ1026846 (study PRJEB33269, sample SAMEA4719789) | human gut metagenome | biome: human-associated habitat; feature: organic feature; material: feces | place: Cameroon | collected 2013-10 ...
CCCCGATATGAGCATAAAAGTGGGATGATAATCCCACGATATGCGAATAGAGGGTCGGATTGTGAGAGTGCGTAGCACGGAACAATCCGTAGGCATCAGAGTCGGGGGCTTTTGACCCCGACATCATATTTTGGATGTTTTTGGAATTTACAGAAGTGAAAAAAGAACACTATGAAAGGAACCATTCCCTATGAAATATGACATCATTATTATCGGTGCCGGCCCCGGCGGTATCTTCTCCGCTTACGAGCTGGTACAACAGAATCCCGACCTGAAGATCGCCGTCTTCGAAGCCGGTCATCCTCTGGAGAAGCGCCACTGTCCCATCGATGGAGATAAGATCAAGAGCTGCATTAACTGCAAGAGCTGTTCCATTATGAGCGGTTTCGGCGGTGCAGGTGCTTTTTCCGACGGAAAATACAACATCACCAACGCTTTCGGCGGTACGTTGTATGAATACATCGGGAAAAATCAAGCCATCGATCTCATGAAATACGTGGATGACATCAATATGAAATTCGGTGGAGAGGGCACCAAACTGTATTCCACCGCAGGTACCTCTTTTAAAAAGCTCTGCATGCAGAACAAGCTGACCCTCTTAGATGCTTCCGTCCGTCACTTAGGTACCGATATCAACTTTATCGTGCTGGAGAATCTGTACGCAGAACTCAAAGATAAAGTGACTTTCTATTTCGATACTCCGGTAAAAACTGTGGAAGCACTGGATCCGGGTTATCGTATCAGTTGTGAGGACGCCTCCTACGAGTGTGACCAATGCATCATCTCCGTAGGCCGCAGCGGCAGCAAATGGATGGAACAGATCTGTAAGGATCTGGATATCAACACCAAGTCCAACCGTGTGGATATCGGTGTCCGCGTGGAGCTTCCCGCTGTCATCTTCTCTCATCTGACTGATGAACTGTATGAGAGTAAGATCGTATACCGAACCGAGAAATTCGAAGATGCCGTGCGTACCTTCTGTATGAATCCGCACGGTATCGTAGTAAATGAGAATACCAACGGCATCGTCACCGTCAACGGCCACAGCTACGAAGGTGCCGACAAACAGACCGAGAACACCAACTTTGCACTGTTAGTCGCCAAGCATTTCTCCGAACCCTTCAAGGACAGTAACGGCTACGGCGAAAGCATCGCCCGTCTCTCCAATATGCTGGGCGGTGGTGTCATCGTGCAACGCTTCGGTGATCTGGTAAGAGGACGCCGCAGTAACGCAAAACGTATTGCCGAAGGCATGGTAGAACCGACCCTGTCCGCTACCCCCGGCGATTTAAGTCTGGTACTGCCCAAGCGTATCTTAGACGGCATCATTGAAATGATCTACGCTTTGGACAAGATCGCACCCGGTACCGCCAATGACGACACTCTGCTCTACGGTGTGGAGGTGAAATTCTATAACATGGAAGTAGAACTGGACGAGCACCTGGAAAGCTGTCATAAGGGATTATATATCATCGGTGACGGCAGCGGCGTGACCCATTCCCTGTCCCATGCATCTGCCAGCGGCGTCTATGTTGCCAGACAGATCGTCAAAGGCAATGAATAATAATACAAGATGAAACGCTAAAAAGGAAGGTATATTCTATGGCACAGACAGTTAAGATCATCTCTGACAGTACCTGCGATCTGTCAAAAGATTTATTGGAAAAATATGACATTGCCATCCTGCCCCTGCACATCCTGTTAGGGGAGACAGAGTATCGTGATGGTGTGGACATTACCCCGGAAGAGATCTTCCGATGGTCCGATGAAAATAAGACCACACCGAAGACCTCTGCACCTTCCATGACCGAGGCCATGGAAGTGATGAAGCCATTTCTGGATGAAGGCCGTGAGATCATCTGTTTCTCTATTTCCGACAGCATGTCCACCTCCGGCAATGTCATGCGTCTGGCTGCGGAAGAACTGGAAGCTTCTGATAAAGTAACTGTGATCAATTCCGCCAACCTGTCTACCGGCATCGGTCTGCAGGTAATACAGGCTGCCCTTTTATCCGCAGAAGGGAAAACCAGAACCCAGATCACTGCTGCCATCGAAGAGATCCGCCCCAGAGTACGTGCCAGCTTCACCGTAGATACTCTGACCTACCTCTACCGTGGAGGAAGATGTAATGCTGTCGCAGCTCTGGCAGGCACCATGTTAAAGCTTCATCCCAGGATCGTAGTCGAAGACGGCGCCATGGATGCCTCCAAAAAATATCGTGGTAAGCTGAGTTCTGTCATTCTGTCCTACACAAAAGATATGGAAGAAGACCTGAAAAATGCGGTTCCCGACAGAGTCTTCATCACGCACTCCGGCTGTGATCGTGAAATTGTAGAGTCGGTTCGTTCCTATCTGGAGAGCCTCGGTATTTTCAACGAAATACTGGAGACCAGAGCCGGCGGTGTCATATCCAGCCACTGCGGACCCGGTACACTGGGCGTTCTATTTATCGAGAAATGATATTGTTAGAGCAAATGAATTAGAAAGAGGTATTTATGATCCGTTTTATATTCGTTGTATTATTTGTTGTATTATTCCTGATCCTGTCCACTCCGCTTATGCTGGTGGAATGGATCATTGGCAAGTTCAATCCGGGACTGAAGGACAAAAGTTCCCTGGCCATTGTCAACTGGGCATTCCGTCAGGTGATCCGCCTGGCGGGTACCAAAGTGATCGCCATCGGTGAAGAAAATATTCCCACCGATACTGCAGTACTGTATGTGGGCAATCACCGCAGCTTTTTCGATGTGGTCCTGACCTACGTCCGCGTTCCCAGACCTACCGGCTACGTTGCGAAAAAAGAAATGCTGAAATGGCCCCTGTTAAATATCTGGATGAAGGATCTGCACTGTCTCTTCCTGGACCGCCAGGATATCAAGGCCGGGCTGAAAACGATCCTGGCTGCCATTGATAAGGTGAAAAACGGTATTTCTATCTGTATTTTCCCCGAAGGTACCCGGAATAAGACCAAGGATACTTTCCTCCCTTTCCATGAAGGCAGCTTCAAGATCGCCGAAAAAGGCAATGTTCCCATCATTCCCATGACCATTGTGAACTCTGCCGCTATTTTTGAAGACCATTTTCCCAAAATAAAAAAGGCCACCGTAGTCATTGAATACGGTAAGCCCATTTATATGAAGGATCTGGACAAGGAGACCCGCAAGAGCATGGGCACCTATGTACAGAATATAATCTCCGAGACCTATTTCAAAAACAAAGAACTGATCTAATATCTAATGTTTTCCGGTGAGGGAGACCTGTTGGGCGATCAGAAGAAGATAATCCGACGTTTTTCCCTCTTCCGGATAATAGCACACGGAATCTCTGTTTCTGCCCATCAGATAATGTAAAAAATCTTCCAATATCTCCGTATACTGATAACTGTATAAGATATAATTGGCACAGGCCAGTTCCTCCGCCCGCTTCAGCAGATCTTCCGTACCGTTGTTGACGGAAGTCACGGCGTCGATCATTTTACCGGAACGTTTTGCCAGTTCCTCTCCCTGATCTCTGATACCTTCCATGAATGCTGTGCACAGATCAATATCCACCGACTGTCTGGTAGCCAGATATGTCATGGAACCGTAGAGATATGCAGTTTCCTCCAGATAGCTTGTATTATCTTCGAAAAATTCCTTATACTCCAAAATCTGCGAACGATAGGAAGGAAGTCCCGCAGCCCGGTACAGTTCCGTCAAAGCCATGAATTTCTCCGCATCTCTGCCGGATGCTGCTGCCAGCTTTGTGTAGATTGCGGATGCGTGCTGAAGACATTGCGTTGCATATTGTACATCATATTTCTGATACAGATAACTGAATTTTGCCAGGACAGCCACATACGTCATGGTATCCGGCTCCTTATCCTCTGTCTCATTGACGGTTTTTTCCAGCCAGTCCGCAATATATTCCAGCATATCCGGAATCTCATTCCCATTATCGTCCGTAAAAACTTCCGAATACCATTCGCATGCCTCCAGCAGTGTCAGGATCTCATCCTCTGTAATGCTGCGCTCCCGGCAGCTTTCATGCACCCTTTCGCACAATGCTTTAAACAATTCCTCATAATACCTCTCCTTGATGGAAAAAGAGAGTGACTGCCCCACCCGGTCGCATTCCAGATAAAAGCTTCCCTCGCTGGTATATTCCGTAAAATCCACTGTTCCGATGTATAATTGCAGATCCTCGTTGTACTCCGGCTGCTTTACCTTCCCCCGATATACGATCTCTCCGGACTCTTTATCGATCAGCCGGAAACTTTCCACCGGTTCCCGGCTTTTGACGATTGCCTGCTTTTCTCCGTCTCCTGCATACCCCTGCTGATCCACCAGTACATTAGGAGTAAGTGTCGGAATGGTATAATTGATTATCGGGGTATTTTCCATTGCCATATCCGCAATACTGACATGTCCCGTCTCGGCAGAGGTATTGCCACAGGCGGTATTCCCTATGATATTCACGATGAACAGCAGCGACAATATTGCTGCATATTTTCTGTTGTATTTCAAATTGGTCCTCCGCTCAATCTCCCGGGAGATTACAGTACACGATTTTTCCATTGATAATAGTATAAACGGTCCACATGAAAATTTCCATAGGTATTCTGTATATACATCAGTGGAACAATGCCTCCCCGTTTACCGGATCTCCATTATGCGTCAGGGCAAAATACACATTGCTCCCCTCAGCACTGTAATATTTTGTAGGCGCTGCTACACTGCCGATCGTTTCACCCGGATTCACATAAGCATTTTCCTTGACGGTAATCTCCGCCAGTTGTCCGTAAGTGGCCTCATAGCCGTCTCCCAGATCCAGCGTCACCGCCTTACCGATCTCCTCATTTTCAAAAATCGAAGTTACTTTTCCCTGCGCACAGGCTGTTACCGTCATGCCTTCTTCCGCGGAAAAGATCGTAGCCGGATTGTACTTGTACTGATCCAGTGTGGTAAAGTAAATGCTCTTGTCCATAGAGTAATGCATCAGAATATCACTCTGTACCGGTTTCTGCATTCCATCGCTTTCCGTAAAATGCAGGGTTTTTTCTACTGTCAGCTCCGGCATCTGCTGCTCTGCCTCCGCAACCTCCTGTAAGGTCTCCTGATCTGTCAGTCCCGGGATCTCCACATGGCCGGAGCCCACCTCCTGGGGAAGATAATCCAGATCATCCTCCGTGACCGGTGCTGCCGCGATCTCATTTCCGGCTGTGTTATTCGCGGTCAGTTCCGGAATATTCTCTTCCTCCTTCAGCAAATGCTCCTCATTATATTCGGATATTTCCTGCATTTTGTCATCCGCATTGTTTTCAAGTGCAGTGAAGTCCAAGGTATAGCCATCATCCTTGGACTCCACATTCTGCCCCTTCATATAGACCCCCGTCATGGTCAACGCTGCCAGAACAAAGGCCGAAGAGGCCAACATTATAATACGCTCTTTATGAATACCGCTTTTTTTATTTCTTCTCATATCCGCATCCTTCCTGTTCCCTGAACCAACTTCCTGCTATACAATCGTTTCAACCACTTTCCCTGGTTTATCCTATAGTCTTGCCCGATTCGAAGGTTTTATTCAGGATGCATTTTCCATTGATCTTTATTGGTGTTACGCTTTTTGGGCATAAGCTGCCATGTCTACATGCTGCACAGTACCCACATTTCCGTTTTCATATAAGAAAATACCGGTCTTACGGATCGCTCCGTTCGTTGCATTAGCTTCTGTCGCACCATCCTGGGCCGTTCTGTCTCCCTGTAAGGTAAAATCTGTGGAAACATTTTGCAGACAGATTGCACCGACACCCTTGTCGGAAAGTTTGTACAATACGTCATTGCCCTTTTCATCTTTGCACCAGATTTTTAATTTTGACCAGATGGAATCATTCTCATCGATCCAGCCGTTGCCGTCCTCATCATACCGTGCCAGGTCCGCAAATCCGTCACCGTTCCCGGTTCCGAACAGTTCACTGCCGTCATTGATGATGCCGTCTTCGTTTTTATCCAGTGCAAGATAACCGCTGCCCTTTAACATAGAGATCTCTTCTTCCTCACCGTCGGCATCCAGGTCAAAATAAAAGGTCTGATCCGACAGCTCCGTCGCATCGGTATCCAGATTGATCACCAGCGGATCATATAGGGCAAACTGCGCTACATTCAGTTCTTCTCTGTAGTATTCCTCACATCTGCGGCTCATATTTACATTGACATTAAAATTGATCTCTCTGCCATCCTTCGTCCTCACGGTTCCTACGGTGGAGAAGCAGGTATCTTCCTGCTCCACGCTATAGGTCTCGCCCACATAGTTCAATAATTTCATACGAGATGTCACCAGGGGGAATACACCGGATGCAGATGCTGCCGTTCCCTGCGTGCTGCCGGAATTCGTTTGGACATTATTTACACTATTGTCCGCATTCCAGCTGTTTCCGGTCTGATTACTGCCACTCCAACCGTTTTCCTGTATCCAGTCACGCAAAGTACTGTTTCTGGATGGGAACAACAGATCAAATATATAGCGTACCGTATATTCCCGGATGGTGGACAGTGTCTGTTCTCCGGCGCTGCTTCGCATATTCCATCTCGCGGAGGATACCAGAAAACGGCTCTGCCAGTCTTTTGCGGTCATGGCAGTATTCTCTGCGGTATTCTCCTGTTCCCCGGTGTTCTGTGCTGTATCCTCTCCTTCCGGTGTCTTCTGTCCCTTCGTGGATACATCTGTCAGCCCTGTCTGATAATCCGTTATCTCAAAGTGTCTGACGCTTGTCTTAGAAGTATGATAACTTCTGGCGGAATCCATTCCTATGCTTGCGGAATCAATTCTCAAATCTGTAATTTTCTCCTTTCCCCGACCTCACCATACAGGGCGCGCTTCCTGTAAAGCTTAATCGTTCGCTACCACATGTGATATTGCATGGCTGAACGGTTAAGTCAAAAAAATGGTAACAGAACAGAATATTTTAATATTATTCTATCCGATTACCATCCGTGGTGTCGTTATCAAACTATATAAAAAATAAGTAGCAGGAAGTGACCGGCCTTGTCACCTCTCTGCTACGTATATCGTCCATATAGGGCGTTTTGTTTAGTCTGAATTTATTGCTGTGTGGGTGCAGCAGGTGCACCGGGTGCGGGAGGTACCGGTTTCCCGGCTGCTTTCAGCTTCGCGGCGATCATGCCGGCTACCATCTCTCTGGTAACCACGATATTGCCACCGAAGGGATTGATGACAAATCCCAGGGCCGGACTGCTATTGCCCTGTGCATCCTTGCGCAGCAGCATTCCCGCATAATCGTCAAAATTCATAGCGAACGTCTGCTGGTTCTCTTCGTCCTTCCACTTTTTTAATTCCATCCAGTCTGTGAAAGCCATGAAGAATTTCCGTCCGTCCTCTGTAGATAACATGGGGAACTGGACTTTTGCATCACGGGGAATTCTCACCTGTCCCTTTTCATCCGGCTGGGGCACAGGATCGATCACTACCGGGGCCAGAAACTTTGCTTTCTGAAGCTCCTCCAGGAACATCTGTCTGTGTTCCGGTGTATCTTCTGCTTTTAATAATTCGATAGATCCTACCATCATGGGGTTGGATACCGGTTTGTTAAATTCCATATTTTTGCTCCTTATACACGGTTATAGTTGATCAAGCAGCCCTTCAGGATGATCTGGCGTTCTTCATCGGTCAGTTCGCCTAACTTCAGGGAGAATTCCTTCATGCCCTCTCCGGGTGTTACCACATAAGCTTTGATCTCTTCTGCCTTGTCTTCCACGGCTTTCTTGATGCCGGGAACGAACAGATAATCCAGATTCTTAAAAGGCAGATCCCCGGGCTGGATGAGGAAGGGAAGCATACCCCAGTTGATCAGGTTGGAACGATAACGCTTGGTAGCATACTCGTTGGCGATGTTCGCCCAGCCGCCCAGTACCTTCTGGCAGGAAGCAGCCTGCTCACGGGCAGAACCGTCTCCGGGCTTCACTGCGAAGATTGTGGAACCGAATCCGGTGTTCTTACGGTCAGCCTCAGGATACTGTTTCTTCACTTCGCCCATGACATCCTTCAGTACGGGAACCGCCTGGCAGGGATGTCCGCCGTTCATACGCTCTTTCTCTGCCTTCTGGATCTCTTTGGCACGTCCTACATACTGCGGATCCTTACGGCTCAAGGTGAACTCTGCCAGTCCCAGAGGATTGGAACGGTAGGAAGAGGTCTCACCGGAAGGGATCAGCTCATCGGTGGTGGTTACAGGATCGTGGATCTCGGATACTACCTGTAATACCAGATTTTCAGGCAGGGCACCCATAGCGGGCCAGTCCTTGATATTGGGGCCGAACTGGATCTCTACGCTCTCGTCTGCCACACCGTGGGAATCGAATACACGGTTCTTGTAAATATTGCTGTCGAAATGATATTTATATTTTCCGAAGGCGCCGTCGAACTCTGTTGCGGGAGTCAGCACGCCCTTGTTAGCTGCGGTAGCTGCGATAGATCTTGCATCCATCAGAGCTACGGAAGCGATCTGGCCGTTCTGCAGCTTGGAGCCTTCACGGTTCGGGAAGTTTCTGGTAGAATGACGGATACTGAATGCGTTATTGGCAGGGGTATCTCCGGCACCGAAGCAGGGACCACAGAAGGCTGTCTTCATGACTGCACCGGTCTCTAAGATGGTCGCAGCACAACCGTTACGGATCAGCTCCATGTATACGGGCATAGATGCGGGATATACGCTTAAAGTAAATTCATCCGCACCAATGTATCTGCCCTTCAGGATATCGGCTGCTGCACAGATATTCTCAAATCCGCCGCCGGCACAGCCTGCGATAATACCCTGATCTACGATAAATCTGCCATTTTTTACTTTATTCTTCAGAGTAAAGTCTACGGCACCGTCCAGGCTTACTTTCGCACGTTTCTCGGTCTCATCCAGAATATCCATCAGATTCGCATTCAGCTCCTCAATGGTGTAAGTATTGCTGGGATGGAACGGCATGGCGATCATGGGACGGATCTTGTCCAGATCCACCTCTATGAGACCGTCATAGTAGGTTACCTGACCGGGATTCAGCTCCTTATAATCTTCCGTACGTCCATGAATCTCATAAAACTCACGGATCTGGTCGTCGGTCTTCCAGATGGAGGACAGGCAGGTGGTCTCTGTAGTCATGACATCAATACCGATACGGAAATCAGCACTCAGGGATGCCACGCCGGGACCTACGAACTCCATTACTTTATTTTTCACATAACCATTTTTGAATACGGCACCGATGATCGCCAGTGCCACGTCCTGAGGACCGACACCCTTCACGGGAGCACCCTTTAAGTATACGGCTACCACGCCGGGCATATTGATATCATAAGTCTGATTCAGCAGCTGCTTCACCAGCTCGGGACCACCTTCACCCATAGCCATGGTACCCAGAGCACCGTAACGGGTGTGGGAATCAGAGCCTAAGATCATTTTGCCGCCGCCGGCCAACATCTCTCTGGCGAACTGATGAATAACTGCCTGATGAGGGGGTACATAGACACCACCGTACTTTTTCGCACAGGTCAGGCCAAACATGTGGTCATCCTCATTGATGGTGCCGCCTACGGCACACAGAGAGTTATGACAGTTGGTCAGTACATAGGGCATGGGGAACTTCTGCAGTCCGGATGCTCTTGCGGTCTGAATGATACCTACAAAGGTAATATCATGGCTGGTAAGCTTATCGAAGCGGATCTTAAGCTTGTCCATATTGCCGGAAGTATTATGCTCCCGCAGGATACCATATGCCATGGTGTTTTTCGCTGCTTCTTCTCTGGAGATCGTAATGCCGGTCTTCGCCTGTATCTGTCTGGCTGCTTCGGAGGTATCCGCTACAATATCTGTACCGTTTACCAGGTAAGCGCCGCCCTGTGTTAACTGAATCATGCTCGTCCTCCTGTTATTCCACTTCTTATGCATAGATAGAGTGCATCTTGTGTGCACTTCTTTCATTATACTGGATTGTTTTCTCAGATGCAATGATCTTATAGGATGTTTTTGCACTTGAGTGTACGTAAAAAAATACCGCCTATAGAGCGCAACAGTCTCTCCAGGCGGTATGACTTCTTTTTTAAGTTCTTAATTATTTCAGTACTACCTTATCCAGATGCCAGATCTCATCCACATACTGCTGTATAGTTCTGTCAGATGTGAACTTGCCGGAGCATGCCACATTCAGGATGGCGCTCTTCGCCCAGTTGTCCTCGTCGCGGTAAGCAGCTTCCACTCTCTTCTGTGCTTCTGCATAGGACTTGAAGTCCTTGAGGATGAAGTAGGTGTCTGCCTTGGCCGTGCACTGGGTGTTCAGCAGGGAATTGTACAGCGGGCGGAACAGCTCGGGATCTCCCGGTGCGAAGGTTCCGTTGATCAGCTGCATCAGTACCTTGCGGACATCCTGATCATTGTTGAAGATCTCCATGGGGTCATATCCGCCATGGTTCTCGAAGTTAATAACCTCCTGTGCGGACAGGCCGAAGATGAAGGCATTCTCTTCGCCCACTTCTTCTACGATCTCCACGTTGGCACCGTCCATGGTTCCCAGGGTCAGGGCACCGTTCAGCATGAACTTCATGTTACCGGTACCGGATGCTTCCTTACTTGCGGTAGAGATCTGCTCGGAGACATCTGCTGCCGCAAAAATGATCTCTGCGTTAGATACGTTATAGTTCTCGATAAATACAACCTTGATCTTGCCGTTAATAGCGGGATCGTTGTTAACCACATCCGCTACGGAGTTGATCAGCTTGATGGTCAGCTTTGCGTTACGGTAACCGGCTGCTGCCTTCGCGCCGAAGATAAAGGTTCTGGGGTAGAAATCCAGTTCCGGATGCTCCTTCAGTTCGTTATACAGGTGCATTACATGCAGAATATTGAGCAGCTGTCTCTTGTACTCATGCAGACGCTTTACCTGTACATCGAAGATGGATCTGGGATCTACTTCGATACCGTTGTGCTCTAAAATGTATTTTGCCAGACGTACTTTGTTCTGGTACTTGATGTTCATGAACTCCTGCTGTGCCTTCTTGTCATCCGCATATACCTTCAGGCGGGAGATCTGAGGCAGATCGGTGATCCAGTCGTCACCTACGTGAGCCGTTACCCAGTCAGCTAACAGCGGGTTTGCATGCAGCAGGAAACGTCTCTGGGTGATACCGTTGGTCTTATTATTGAAGCGCTCCGGGAACATCTCATAAAAGTCCTTTAATTCCTGGGTCTTCAGGATCTCTGTATGCAGTCTTGCAACACCATTGACAGAATATCCGGCTACGATTGCCATATGTGCCATCTTCACCTGTCCATCGTAGATGATCGCCATCTTACGGATCTTCTCCTGTACATCCACACCGGGTACATTGCTGTACTTCTGCTGGATATCGATGATGAATCTGCGGTTGATCTCCTCTACGATCTGGTAGATTCTGGGAAGCAGTCTGGAGAACAGTTCGATGGGCCATTTCTCCAATGCTTCCGCCATGATGGTGTGGTTGGTGTAAGCACAGGTCTTGGTGGTGATCTCCCACGCTTCCTCCCAGGTCAGATAATAATCATCCATCAGCACACGCATCAGCTCTGCGATAGCTACGGTAGGATGGGTATCGTTCAGCTGGAAGGTAACCTTCTCATAGAACTTATGGATATCATCATGCTTTCTCATGTACTTCTCTACAGCTTCCTGTACGGATGCGGAGATGAAGAAGTACTGCTGCTTCAGACGCAGCTCCTTACCTGCATAGTGATTGTCGTTGGGGTACAGAACCTCTACGATGTTACGTGCCAGGTTCTCCTGTTCTACCGCCTTCTGGTAATCGCCCTTATCAAAGGAATCCAGCTGGAAGCACTCTACGGGCTCCGCATCCCAGATACGCAGGGTGTTTACAATGCCATTGCCATAACCCACGATGGGGAAATCAAACGGAACCGCCTTAACGGACTGATAGCCCTCCTGGGTAAATACGTTTCTGCCGTTCTCATCGGTATGCACACTGACATAGCCACCGAATTTCACAATTTTCGCATACTCAGGTCTGCGCAGTTCGAAAGGATTACCATTCATCAGCCAGTTATCGGGAACCTCTACCTGATAACCGTCGCGGATCTCCTGCTTGAACATACCATAACGATAACGGATACCGCAGCCATATGCAGGATATCCCAGCGTTGCCAGGGAATCCAGGAAACATGCTGCCAGACGTCCCAGTCCACCGTTACCCAGTGCTGCATCCGGCTCCTGGTCCTCGATCAGGTTCAGATCCAGTCCCAGTTCTTCCAGAGCTTCCGCTACGGGCTTATATGCCTTTAAATTGATGAGGTTATTGCCCAGTGCTCTTCCCATCAAAAACTCCATGGACATGTAGTAGACCATCTTGGGGTCTTCCTTCTCATATGCCTTCTGGGTCTCCATCCAGTTCTCTACGATACGGTCCTTGATCGCATAAGATACTGCCTGGAAGATCTGCTGTGCATCTGCCTCTTCCAGATTCTTACGATACAGGGTGCGCACATTATATTCCACACTTCTCTTGAAGAGCTCCTTATCGAACTCTTTTGCCTTTACCGGCTTCTCGCTGGCTGCTACTGATTTTTTCACCTATGTTCTCCTCTCCATTACCTCTCCGGTACTGTACTCTTCTCAAGATATTCCGCGCCGGATAGCGTTATGATTTCATCCATATTCTTAACCAAATACAGGTAATATTATAACAAACTTCCATGCGCATTCCAACTGTTTTCGCCGGTTTTCGTAAGTTTCGTAAGTTTCGTAAATGTTTTTCCGAAACAGAAAAGATTCTGCGGTCTCCCCTTCCGGAAAAACCGCAGAATCTTTATCTTTATACTCTCTCCACAGCGATCACTGCGTTCTCGCCGTTGATATTCCATTCCTTCGATACGCCGTATTCCGCACCGCTTGTCAGTTCGTCAGCCAGAACCTTGCTGCTGATGGCTTCTTTGTTCTTCTGTGCGATCTCGGACAGCTTATCGTTGCCGTTGATGGATACGCGGATGTGATCGGTCACTTCGAAGCCGCTCTCCTTACGCATGGTCTGGATCTTGCTGATGATCTCGTATACGAAGCCTTCCTCTACCAGTTCCGGTGTCAGGTTGGTATCTAGGACAACGGTCATCCGATTGTCCTCCTGAGATACATAGCCTTCCTTCTGTGCCATGTCGATCAGCAGATCGTCCTTGGTCAGTTCCACAGCCACACCGTCTACATCGAACTTTAATGCGCCGTCTGCATTCAGTTCATCCATTGCTGCATTGCCATCCAGTGCTGCAAGATGCTTCTGGATGCCGCCCAACTGTTTGCCATACTTGGGTCCTACGGTACGCAGCTGGGGTTTGAAGGTGTATGAGGTAAAGTCACGTACGTCATCGGTAAATACGACTTCCTTGACGTTCAACTCATCCTCGATGATCTCCTGGTAGAACTCACTTAAGGTGAAGTCTGACTTGATATACATTCTGCTGATAGGCTGACGATTCTTGATGGCAGCTTCGTTACGGCATGCACGCCCCATTACTACAGCATCCAGTACATCCTCCATATCCTCTTCCAGCTTCTTGTCGATGTGATCCTTGTTCACTACCGGGAAGTCACACAGATGGATACTCTCGGGTGCATTTGCATCGTTGCTTCTTACCAGGTTCTGGTAAATATCCTCTGTCATGAAGGGGATCATGGGTGCGGCTGCCTTACAGATGGTCACCAGTGCGGTGTACAGCGTCATGTAGGCATTGATCTTATCCTGCTCCATACCCTTTGCCCAGAAACGCTCACGGCTGCGTCTTACATACCAGTTACTCATCTCATCGACGAAGTCCTGCAGAGCCTTGGCAGCCTCGGGGATACGGTACTGATCCAGATTGCTGTCTACTTCTGCAACGGTAGAGTTCAGCTTGGACAGCAGCCACTTATCCATTACGGGCAGTTTGTCGTATTCCAGTGTATATTTGGAAGCATCAAAATTATCAATGTTTGCATACAGTACGAAGAATGCGTAGGTGTTCCACAGGGTACCCATGAATTTACGCTGTCCTTCCTGTACGGCCTTGCCGGAGAATCTCTTCGGCAGCCAGGGTGCGGAACTGGTGTAGAAATACCAGCGGATGGCATCTGCACCGTAGGTCTCCAGTGCGTTGAAGGGATCTACCGCATTGCCCTTACTCTTACTCATCTTCTGACCGTTCTCATCCTGTACATGACCCATAACGATAACGTTCTTGTAAGGAGCCTTATTGAAGAGCAGGGTGGATTCTGCCAACAGAGAGTAGAACCATCCACGGGTCTGGTCCACTGCCTCGGAGATAAAGTCAGCGGGGAACTGCTGCTCGAACAGATCCTTGTTTTCAAACGGATAATGATGCTGTGCAAAAGGCATTGCTCCGGAGTCGAACCAACAGTCGATCACCTCGGGAACACGCTTCATCTGCTTGCCGCACTCGGGGCAGGTGATGGTGATCTCGTCGATGTAAGGACGATGGAATTCTACGGTCTTCGCCTTCTCATTGCCGCTCATCTTGTACAGCTCTTCACGGCTGCCGATGGAATGCTGGTGTCCGCATTCGCACTCCCAGATATTTAACGGAGTACCCCAGTAACGGTTACGGGATACGCCCCAGTCCTGAATATTCTCCAGCCAGTTGCCGAAACGTCCCTCACCGATAGAAGCGGGGATCCAGTTGATGGTCTTATTATTACGTACCAGATCATCCTTCACAGCGGTCATCTTGATGAACCAGGACTCTCTTGCATAATAGATCAGCGGAGTATCACATCTCCAGCAGAAGGGATAATCATGCTCGAACTTCGGTGCATCGAACAGCTTGCCCTCTGCATCCAGATCCTTAAGTACCAGAGGATCTGCGTCTTTTACAAATTTTCCTGCATAAGGGGTCTCTGCGGTCAGATCACCCTTGCCGTCTACGAACTGTACGAAGGGCAGCTCGTAATTACGTCCGATACGGCTGTCGTCTTCACCGAAAGCCGGTGCGATATGAACGATACCGGTACCGTCGGTCATGGTTACATAACCATCGCAGGTTACGAAATGTGCCTTTTTCTTCTGCTTCTTGGCGGCATCTCCCGCACACTTGTACAGAGGCTCATACTCCTTGTACTCCAAATCCCTACCAACATAAGTCTCCAGTACTTCGTAAGCATCCTTGCCTTCTTCTGCAAGACGTCCCAGAACCTTGTCTGCCAGTGCCTTTGCAATATAATAGGTATAACCGTCGGCGGCCTTCACCTTCAGGTAGGTCTCCTCCGGGTTCACGCACAGTGCCACGTTGGAAGGAAGAGTCCAAGGGGTGGTGGTCCATGCCAGGAAATATGCATCCTCGCCCTTTACCTTGAAACGTACGATAGCGGAACGCTCTTTGACTGCCTTATAACCCTGTGCCACTTCGTGGCTGGACAGCGGGGTTCCGCAGCGAGGGCAGTAAGGAACGATCTTGAAGCCCTTGTACAGAAGTCCCTTATCCCAAATGGTCTTCAGTGCCCACCATTCGGACTCGATGAAGTTGTCATCGTAGGTAACATAAGGGTTATCCATGTCAGCCCAGAAACCAACAGTACGGGAGAAATCTTCCCACATTCCCTTGTATTTCCAGACGCTCTCTTTACATTTGTCGATGAAAGGTGCCAGACCGTATTCCTCGATCTGCTCCTTGCCATCCAGACCCAGCAACTTCTCAACTTCCAGCTCTACGGGAAGTCCGTGGGTATCCCAGCCTGCCTTACGGGGAACCATATATCCCTTCATGGTACGGTATCTGGGGATCATATCCTTGATGGTACGGGTCTCTACATGACCGATGTGGGGCTTACCGTTGGCGGTAGGCGGTCCGTCGTAGAAGGTATAGGTCTCGCCTTCCTTACGGTGTTCCATACTTTTTTTGAAAATGTTGTTGTCTTCCCAGAATTTCTCGACAGCTTTCTCACGGTCTACGAAATTCAGGCTTGTGGGTACCTGCTTGTACATAGTGCGCTTCCTTTCTTTTCTTATTACAGCATCATACTATTCAGCGCCTCATTCACAAAATCGCAGTTTCGATGCTTTCCTGAATAGTATCAAAAAAAGCTTCGTCCCGTAACAGGACGAAGCTCATGCATTCGTTGACCACCTCTTACAACATACTTCCCATACGATTCCACATGTGTAATCTCACAGGAGTGATATGCTTCCCGGTAACGGCGGGATTCCGTTCAGAACTACTGACCTGGGCTTTTGTTCTGACAGCTCAGAAGTGATTTTCACTTTTTCCCTACTCGCACCGGTCTCTCACCATCACCGGCTCGCTTTGCCTTTCTGCGGAAAAGTTACTCTCTTCGTCAATGCATTTTTGATATACCGCTATTATATATCTCATTTTTTTGCGTTGTCAAGCCGGATGTTATGATTTGCTTAGAAAGCTTTTCTTTCTTGCTTTTCCGACATTTATTTCATATAATTATTTTAAGACTGATATGTGTACCGATCTTACCGGAAGGGGCAGCGATTCTATGGAAAATACGCAAAATACGCCGAAAAGAAGCGGCGGTAAAATATCATATACTCTGCAGGCGATCGGCCTGATTCCCCTGCTGGCGCTAGGGATCGTCATGTTATTTTTCACTTCCCAATGGTTCACAAAAACTATGTATCAGGAAGTGGAACGTGAATTGTATGATGCCACAAAAAGTGCCACTACACTTCTGAACGCTGCCTATCCCGGCGATTACCGGCTGGAAGGTGATGTTGCCTACCTTCTGTATAAGGGCGATGTAGATATCACCCGTGAATATTCTCTATTTGATCAATTCAAAGAGGATACCGGACTGGACATCACCCTGTTCTATCAGGATACCCGCATTCTGACGACTCTGTATAACGCCCAGGGTGACCGCATTGTCGGCTCCGGTGCTCCGGATGTGGTGATCCGTGATGTCCTGAATACCGGTGAAGATCATTTTTATATCAACACTCTGATCAATGGAAAGACTTATTTTTCCTATTATAGTCCTGTCCGCAATCAGGACGGCAGCATAGTTGGCATGCTTTTTATAGGAAAATCCAGTGCCGCCGTATCTCAATCCATTCAACGTTATGTCTATCCGCTGACATGGCTGATCATCGGTTTTGTGGCTCTCGTGGCTGTCTGCATCTATTTTTACACCAGAAGATTCGTGGCTGTATTACTCCATATTCACAGCTTCCTGTCGGAGGTAGCCTCCGGGAATCTGAACGCCACACTGGATCATTCCGTAACAAAACGCAGTGATGAATTAGGTGATATCGGTCGCTGTGCCCTGTCCATGCAGCGCTCTCTTCGTACCATGATCGAGCAGGATGCCCTGACCGAGCTGTACAACCGACGCAGCGGGGAAAAAAAGCTGCGCCAGATCTTCGAGGAAGCCCAATCTTCCCGCCATTCTTTTGCGCTCGCCATCGGAGATATTGACTTTTTCAAAAAGGTTAACGATACCTACGGTCACGAATGTGGGGATGCCGTACTGAAAAATGTTTCTGCCCTGCTAAAGCAGCATATGTGGCGCCGTGGCTTTGCCGCGCGTTGGGGTGGTGAGGAATTTCTACTGGTGTTTGAAAATGTAGATCTTGCAGAAGCACGGAAACAGCTGGAGCTTCTCATGGACAAAATCCACGAACTGGATACACTCTACGAGGGGCAACACGTGAAGATAAATATGACCTTCGGACTGGTCTGTGAGTCTGACAAAGATGTTCATACATTATTAAAAGAAGCTGATGAGAAATTATATATCGGTAAGACGAACGGTCGTAACCAGGTGGTATCTTAACCCGGTTACGACCGTTTCTTATTTGTTTCTGATCTTGTTATCTTTAACCTTGCAAGCATTCCGGATTCAACAGGAAATCATAAATATTGATTGTCAGAATACCATATTCATCATAATATGGCTGCACAATATCTTTTGTAATGACAATTTTTTTAAAAGAGTCATCAATCTTCCGGAACGGTCGGATTTCCTGCGTCCGCTTTGTTTCATCCGGAAGAGAATATGCCGATTGAATGTAATATCTGGCAGAACCAAGATTGCAGACAAAATCCACTTCCAGCTGCCTGCGGTTTACCTTTCCTTCCAAATCTTTTTCTGCGATAGGGACAACACCTACATCCACACTATATCCCCGCATCCGGAGTTCGTTATAGATTACATTTTCCATGGAATGTGTCTGCTCCAACTGCCGGAAATTAATTCTGGCATTCCGAAGCCCCAAATCAGAAAAATAATATTTCTTAGGAGTCTCTATATATGACTTTCCCTTAATATCATAACGCTGTGCTGACTCTATCAAAAAAGAATCTTCAAAGTAATCCAAATATTTCTTTATGGTTGCAGAAGTAATTTTAGATTTCTTCACGGTTTTAAAAGTGTTCTTTAGTTTTTCCGGATTGGTCAACGAACCGATCGCAGAGGAAAGAATATTTAGCAGATCTTCCAATTCCCCAATATTCTTTATACGATTCCGTTTCGTAATATCACGGATATAAATTTCGTTAAATAAATTCTGCAGCGCTGTTGCCTTATCCCCGGCACCATCCCGCAGAACCACTAATGGAATTCCACCGTAAAGCATATATTCAGATAACCCGGTATATTTATCTCCGTTATAAACAGACATAAATTCAGCAAAGCTGAGAGGGTACATATGAATTTCATCACCCCTGCCTGCAAATTCCGTAGCAATATCCTTTGACAACAGTTTTGCGTTACTTCCCGTCACAAACACATCAATATTCTCTTTGCGAAGGTATCCATTCAAAACAGCCTCAAAACAATCCAGCATCTGAATTTCATCCAACAGCAGATAATATATTCCCTCTCCTGTAGTTTTCGACCGAATATATGCCATAAATTTCTCCGGATCCACACCCCGCTTTTCCTTTTCGATCTGAATAAGACTTTCACCGATCAGGTAAAGATCATCCGCAGAATCAAAGGCAAACCGTATGATATGGTCTGCTTCCACACCGGAATCTAACAAATGATGATAGAAAATGTTATTCAGCAGATAAGACTTACCACATCTTCGAATACCGGTAATCACCTTGATTAATCCATTGCTCTTTCTTTTTATTAACTTTTCCAAATAGAAATCTCTGCGAATATCCATATATTTTCTCCCTGGAATAGATTTTTGCAACTAGTTGCACTTTTCTATTCTATTATATGGATAATTTAACTGAAAATCAATATACTTGCTTCATTTTTGGAAAAGATTTTTGCAACCGGTTGCACTTTTCTATTCCAAATTGTAAATAAACAAAGTAATTATTTATTGTTCCATCTGTCTGCCCAGGAAGCCTGCCGCAGACAGAGCCAGTTTCTGCTCCACTTCTCCCATTTTGCTCTTCCCGTCATTTTCCAACAGGATCACACTTCCGATGATGTCCCCTTCGCAGATGATCGGCGTGATCAGCTGCCAGGCATAGTCCACGGCAATGTCTTCCGCAATGTTGACATAGTTGCGGTCTCCTTTTGCGGCAATCACAGTCTCTCTATTATTGACCTTCTCTTCCAGTTGACGGCTCACGGATTTATTTAACAGCTGCTTACAGCCACCTGCAGCCGCTATAAACTGATCCCTGTCTGCGATCAGAGCCGTATGTCCGGACACCTGCGCAAGACTTTCCGCATATTGTCTTGCAAAGGTTGTCATTTCCCCGATGGGGGAATATTTTTTCAGGATGACCTGCCCCTCTCTGTCGGTGAAGATCTCCAGCGGATCACTCTCTCTGATGTGTAACGTGCGGCGGATCTCCTTCGGGATCACGATGCGTCCCAGATCATCTATTCTTCTTACAATTCCGGTTGCTTTCATTGATAAACCTCCTGCTTTCCAGATTACTTTCCATAATTGTGCTGTGTGGGTAGTATGTGGAAAGCATGGAGAAATTATGTGACATTTACCAAAATGTTTTTTTCTTTGTATTTCCTATATTTCTGTGTTACACTTAATCTACTTGCGACAAAATATTAAGTGTGGGAGAGATTAAACTATGAATCACAAAAATAATAACAGAAGTTCATTTTCCGGCAAGATCGGTTTCGTCCTGTCGGCTGCCGGAGCATCCGTAGGCCTGGGCAATATCTGGCGTTTCCCGTATCTGGCAGCCAAATACGGCGGCGGTATCTTCCTGTTGATCTATATTATCCTGGCGCTGACCTTCGGTTATACCATGATCGTGGCAGAGACATCACTGGGACGCATGACAGGCAAAAGCCCCGTAGGTGCTTTTCATACCTTCGGGAAATCCAAATGGTTGTCCTTCGGTGGATGGATCAACGCTATTATTCCGATTCTGATCGTTCCTTATTATTCCGTCATCGGAGGATGGGTGGTCAAATATCTGGTAGAATATGCCAAGGGTCACGGACATGATCTGGCAGCGGACGGTTATTTTTCCGCGTTTATTTCCAATGGCGTCTCTACAGAGCTGTGCTTTATCGTATTCACTCTGTGTACTCTGGGAATCATCTACGCCGGTGTCCGCAACGGTATCGAGCGCGTATCCCGCATTATGATGCCGATCCTGGTAGTGCTCTCCGTGGTCATCACAGTCTATTCCGTTACCAGACCGGGAGCACTGAGCGGTGTGAAGTATTTCCTGATCCCGAATCCCGCGAATTTCTCCTGGATGACAGTGGTCGCTGCCATGGGTCAGATGTTCTACTCTCTGTCCATTGCCATGGGTATTCTCATCACCTTCGGCTCTTATATGAAAAAAGATGTCTCCATTGAAGGTTCCACGAAAAATGTAGAAATCTTCGATACCGCGATTGCCATCATGGCAGGTCTGATGATCATTCCCGCCGTGTTCGCATTCTCCGGTGGAGATCCCGATACCTTACAGGCAGGTCCTTCCCTGATGTTCATCACACTTCCCAAGGTCTTCGACAGCATGGGAATGGGCACCTTCGTAGGTATCCTGTTCTTCATACTGGTACTGTTCGCAGCCATGACCAGCTCCATTGCCCTTACCGAAAGTGCTGTGTCTACTTTCGAGGACGAGCTTGGCTGGGGTCGTAAAAAATCTACCGTGATCATGGGTGTGATCATGCTGGCACTGGGAACGTTATCCTCACTGGGTTACGGACCGCTTGGTGCTGTGAAGATCATCGGCATGCAGTTCCTTGATTTCTTCGATTTCCTGACCAACTCTGTGATGATGCCTATCGCTGCCATCACCATCTGTCTGCTGGTATCCCGCACCATCGGTGTAAAGGCTGTGGAAGAAGAAGTCATGCACGGAGAATCCGCTTTCCGCCGCAAAAAGATATTCAACTTCATGATCAAGTATCTCTGCCCGGTATTTGCTGCGATTATTCTGCTGAGTTCTGTGGCAAATGCTTTCGGGTGGATCTCAATGTAATGATGCCGTAATCTAAAATACCCCCACGCTGTGTTCACACAAGCGTGAGGGTATTTTTATGCATCATCCTATCGGAATCACTCTTCCTGTCTCAGCATTCATTCTATGGGAAATAGAGATGACGGTACGTCCCTCGGAAGCACGCTTCAGTGCCTGCAGCACCTCTTCCTCTGTCTGTGCATCGAGGTTTGCCGTAATCTCATCCAGCAACAGGAGCTTCGGCTTCGCCACGGCTGCTCTGGCAATGGATAAGAGCTGCCATTGTCCCTGGGAAAAGATCTCCGGGGTGCATGGCGTATCATAGCCTTTTTCCAACTGCTCTATTGTGGTGTCCAGTCCTGCAATCTTCGCAGCTTCTCTGACCTCTTCCTGCGTAAAACGCTCGTCATACAACGTAATCTGGTCTCTTACCGTGCCGGGGACTCTGTGGAAGGTCTGCTCCACATAACCGTAGAGGCTGCGCTTCTCGGCATCCGGAATCTTCGCAGTCTCCAGGCCTTGGATCAGCACTTTTCCGTTTTGCGGCTCATACAATCCCAGCAGCAGCTTGAATATAGTGCTCTTCCCTGCACCGGTTCTGCCGGACAGAGTAATCTGTTCCCCTGTCTGTACTGCGAAGCTTAAATCATGCAGGATCTCTCTGTCATCATAGCCGAAATCCACATGCTGTAGTTCTACAAATGCAGAAAAAGCTTCTGCATTTTCGCAGGTCTCTTTTTGATTTCGTACATGCTCCGGCAGCTCTTCCAGCGCATAGAATTCATTGATCCTATGTACCCCCGCAATCGCGGACTGTATGGTCTGAATCTCCATTCCCAGACTCTCTACAGGAGTAAATATCTGTGAAATATAATTGATTACCGCTACCGCTGTACCGGCTGACATGCCGAACAAGGTCAGCACTCTGGCATTGCCGGAGGCTGAGAATAACATCACCACAGCCACCACAACCGCATTCAGGATCAGGATCACCGGAGAGTAAATGGCATCATAAAAATTGGTACGATCCACCGCCCGGTAACTCTCTGCAATGTATTCATCGTAACGCTGCTCCATGTAACGTTCTTTTCCCAAGGTATGAATCGTGCGGATATTGTGCAAGGTCTCCGGCACATGTCCGGAAGCCCTTCCTACAGCCTGTCTGTTCTCGATCTGTGCTTTCAGCATGTTCTTCTGCACCGTCCGGGTAAACCAGTATAAAAACGGTAACAGTACCAGCAGAACCAGTGCCAGCCCTGCGTTTTTCATCCGGATCACCGCCAGAATACTCACAATCTTGCATGCATCTGCGAACATACTGATGATTCCGGAAGTAAACAGATTCTCCACAGTGTCCACATCTCCGACAAACCGGGAGACCACAGTACCGGGCTCCTGTCTTGTCAGTTCCCGTGCTGTCAGTCTCGTATATTTTTCCATGAGACTGCCACGGAGTGCATGCGTGATCTTCTGTCCGAAGACAGTGAGCAGACTCTCTCTCAGACTTTCCGTCAGTCCGGTCAGCACTGTGAAGGCAAAATACAATACAATCAAAGTCACCGGGACATTGTTGCCCCCGGTAATGCTGTCCACGATACTTCCCAGAATCCAGGGCGGTAAAAGAGCAGTCACAATTGCGCCCACGACTGCCAGCACGATTCCCAGAGATAATAATTTCTGTCTCTGCACCGTCCGCATGATCACTCCGAACACATTTCTTTTTTCATTTTGTAATTTTTCTTGACACAATGCTAGTCCCTCCTTCCCTCTGTATTTTTCTGGTTTGCACTCACCTTATTGCCTTCTTCCGATGTTCTGTCTCCCAATGTCTTGTTTTGCATTTGCCATTCCTGCTGTAACGTTTTCTTCGGACTGCCATCGCTTCCTGCCTGAGCTTCATACAGTCTCGCATATTCCGGACACTTTGCAAGGATCTGTTCATGGGTTCCCACAGCCACTTTTCCATCCTCCATCCACAGTACCTGATTCATCTGTGGGAACAGATACAGTCTGTGGGACAAAAGGATCACAATACTGTCTGAAGCCAGTTTCTTAAGGTTGGCAAACACTTCTTCCTCTGTCTTACGATCCAGTGCGGAAAAAGGATCATCCAGGATCCATACCGGCCGCTTGTGGCACAGTGTCCTCGCCAATGCCAGTCTCTGCGCCTGTCCGCCGGAAAGTCTGACGCCACCATTTCCTACAATGGTGTCCATACCCTCTTCCATCTCTGCCACCTCACCGTCGAAGCAGACTGCCTTCAGATACTTCTCTGGATCGTCATCATCGCCCAGCAGTATATTGTTACGGACCGTGTCATTGAACAGCTCCGGATCATGTCCCAGATAGCCTACCATTCCTGTACGTTCCGCCCTGGTCATCTCGGATAATTCTTTTCCGTGAAAACGAATCCGCCCCTCATAAGGATATTCGCACAGGAAAGTCTTGCCCAGCGTGGATTTTCCGCAGGCTACTGCGCCGGTGACACCGATGATCTGTCCCGGTGCCGCCAGGAAGCTTAAATCTTCGTAAATCTTCCCGCAGCCCGGATAAGCAAAGCTTACATGGGATACTTCCAGTGTTCCCGGCTTCTGCAGCCTGTTGTCATCCTCGCAAGGTTCCTCCTTCATGAGCGGCTTGATCCGCTTCCAGGAGACCTGTGCTTTATGTACCGCATTGAATAATTTCGCTGCGTGGGAGGACTTTACCGAAAGCTTGATAAAACAGGATAAAAACGTGGTAAACGCTGCCACATCCCACGCTTTCCAGCCATTCCCCAGTACATTTTTGCTGCCGAAATACAGAATAAACAGCACACCTGTCATGGAGATGATCCGGTACAGCGGTGGAAATGCGGTACTCCAGATATTTGCCCGCACGGCGGATTTCTCATAGGCGGTCAGATTCCCTTCGTACGCCTGCTCCCTTTCTTTTTCTCTGCCATAGACACGATAGGTAATGGCATTGGCAGCTCTGTCCAGGGTCGCTGCACTTAAAGCCCCGGACTGTTCTTTATATGCGGCTCCCGTGCGCTGGACGTTTCCCTTCATTTTCTCCGCCAGCACATAGGACACCGGCAAAAAGAGCATACTTAAGATGGCCAGCCGCCAGTCGTAATAAAGCAGTAGCCCCGCATACGCCGCCAGTGCCACACCGGTATCAAAGATCTCGGTGGTGAATTTCCGCATACCTTCCACACAGTCATCCACATCCAGAATAGCCTTGGTCATGACATTGCCGGCACCTTCCTCTTCCAGCTGCGCACGGCTCCTGTGTACCAGACTGCCATACAGAATCTCTTTCATATCCCGGTTGACATTATTGGCAAAACGTCTGACATAAAAACGCTTGATATAACGAGAAATCTGCACCACAGCGATCACTGTGACATAGCTGATCACCAGGACCAGCATATCGCTGTACCCGGCATTTCCTCCCAGAATATTTACCAGGCATCCTGTCATCTGTCCTTCATACCAGGGTCCGGCCAGAAGACCGATGTTATAGATCAGACCGGAAACAGTCACTGCCAGAAGAATCGGCCACTGCATCTTAAAATAAGACAAAATTCTGTCCGGCCCGGATATTTTCTTTCTCTGCATTTCATTTATCATACTTGTTTTCTCTTCACTTCTCATAATTTATTGCTTTTCATCTTCATAAAATTGCATAAAAAAGATGCACTATTCTTTTAATGATAGTGCATCTCTTATCCCTGTCAATCTATTCTTGAAAAATTTACGCTTTCAGAATTTCAGAGAGGTTCTCCTGAATCCCTGCTGCCACATCCGGCTTGTTCATGGAATAGACATGGATGTGTTTTACGCCGTTCGCCAGCAGGTCTATGATCTGATCGGTGGCATAGGCGATGCCCGCCTGTTTCATGGCTTCCGGATTGTCACCGAAGCGATCTACGATATTTTTAAAGCGTTCGGGAACGTTACAGCCGGACAGTTTTACCGCATTTTTCACTTGCACACCGCGGGTAATTGGCATGATGCCGGGAACGATGGGCACGGTAATCCCCGCTTCCCGCACACGGTACATAAAGTTGAAGAAGATATTGTTATCGAAGAACATCTGGGTCGTCAGATATTCGCACCCGGCATCCACCTTTGCCTTTAACCCCTGAATATCTGCATTCTTATTCGCAGAATCGGGATGCACCTCCGGATAACAGGCACCGCCCACACAGAAATCTCCGTTTTCCTTAATGAAACGCACCAGGTCCGAAGCGTGGGTAAAATCGGTAAATACCTCCCCATGAAAATCCTTCGGGATGTCACCCCGAAGTGCCAGAATGTTTTCTATACCTGCAGTCTTCATTTCATCCAGTGCTGCACGTATACTGCCTTGTTCCGCACAGACACAGGTCAGATGTGCTACCGTTGGAACATTATGCTTTTCCTGGATCTCGCTTGCCAGTACAATGGTATGTCCCTTCGTGCTTCCGCCCGCTCCGTAGGTCACACTCATATAGGCCGGCTGCAGAGCTGCGATTCCCAGCGCCGCAGTCTCCACATTTTCAAAATCCGTACTCTTCTTCGGAGGAAATACCTCGAAAGAAATGGTTGCTGTATCCTGTGCTAAAATTTCCCTGATCTTCATGTATTTAACCTTTCTCATCCCGCATAAAAATCGGCAGGAATTCTTGTTTTACCTCTTCTTCACTTTCGCTTTTCGCAATGATATTCCGGATATTCTGCATCCGCTTATCCAGTGCCGCACTCTGCTGCGCACAGTCATACAGCTCGTCCTTCAGGAACTTTGCCTGACTCTCCGGAATATTTTTCTTGTATTGCAGCTTGTGTTCCAGACTGGCCCAGAAGTCCATGGCAATGGTGCGGAACTGTACTTCCACATAGACCAGCTTTTTCGTATTCTGTAAAAAGATCGGCACCTGCACGATCAGATGCAGGCTCCGGTAGCCGCTCTCCTTGGGATTCTTGATATAGTCCTTGCGTTCCACCAGTGTGATATCATCCTGTCGTAAAAAGCTTTCCGCCAGTTCGTAGATATCATCCGGGAAGGAACAGATGACTCGGACTCCGGCAATATCGCGAATATTCTCTTCGATGCCTTCCAGCGTCATGGGTATATTTTTCCGGCGGATCTTACGCAGAATACTGTCATACGATTTGACTCTGGTCTTAATCCCTTCGATGGGATTCCGGTCGTATTCCAGGGAATACTCCTGATTCAATACCTTGAATTTCGTCTCCACCTCCATGATGGCGCACTGATAATACGACATCAGTTCATCCATGGGGCGCTTGTTTTTCTCAATCAGATCCAGGAATTGATCCGATAATAAATGCTGTTTGAAAAATTTTCCTCTGATGGTATCCATAATATAACTCACTCTTTTACTATCTATTTTTTAATCAATGTCTTTTTATGATAATCTATGATGAATCATAGATTATCATAAAAAATATCTCCTTGCATACGGTATATCCATAGTATATACCATAGACAAAGCGGTATCAATCACTTCATGGTGAATCGATAGGGTGCACCGAAGGACACCATATTTCGAGTTGAACACTTGTTCGATTTATGTTATAATATTATTGTGTAATCGAAACGAAAGCGGATGCGATTTTCCGATTGTTAGATGCCCTCTAGTAATACAAAGGAGGGGATGCCCATGAATACAATGGAAGTACTTACTCTGTTGTTAGTTGTCTTTGCAGCTCTATCATACATCGACAGACATGGTGACGATAATAACAAAAAGAAATAGCATCCCACCGTCCAAAGTGAATGCTATTTCTTTTCTAACATTTAACTGAGGGCAAATCGGAATTTTCACTTCCGACCACCTTTCTAAGTAGATTATACACTATGAGGGGTTGAGAAATCAATCCCCCTTTTCATTGAATCTTGATGATTTCATCACATAAACAAAACAGCTTAATACACTTTAATCAAACACTGTCGGTGCATTCGGATCTTGCAGTGCCGCAAAACACATCAGTATCTGCTCCCTGGTGCATTTTTCCACCGCAAGATTTTCGGGGAGCGTGTCCTCATCAAAAAATGCAATGCCGGTCGTTTCGATATTGTCTTCAAATTCACCGCTTTCGTATTTGCACTGCACGAAGATTTTAACCACTCCGTATGCATAGTTTGTCACATTATGCTTACGCCAGTCCTGAACAGCGATCAGCTTTTCTGCCGTCACGGCAAAGCCCGTTTCCTCTTTTACTTCCTTTACCGTATTCGAAGCAACCGACTGGTCAACGTCGCACCAGCCGCCGGGCAACGACCATGTACCGTTGTTTTCATGGACAAGCAGAATTTTCCCATCCACAAATACAGCAGCTCTCGTATCCACTTTTGGGGTCTGGTAACCTGTTTCGTTGCAAAACAGATCATAAACCCTGGCAACGGGAATATCTGTCCTTACAGCAATCATTTCCGCCGAGATTCTGCGCAGTTCTTCATAACGTTCTTTATCGTATTTGTCTTTTCCATATTGCAGTCCCGCCTGCGCAATGCTTTGAATACGGATTGCGAAATCTAACCATGCATCATTCATCATCAATCCCCCTTAAACTGTCCGGTGACTTCATTATATCACGATTCGCATCTTCGATGCTCTACGCTGCTTTGTAGCTATCGTGATCAAATTCGCCGTTCGCCAGAAATCTGCCAGCAGCTTTCTGGCTCTCTTGCGCTCATTATACTATATTGCACACAAATCGTTAAGTGTATATAATAAAACTCAGGTTCGGCAAACTACAGAGCGCACAGGAGAAAACAAATGGCAAAAAGGTGTTATTGATCAATGATCTGGCGTTCCCTTATAAATCAACTCTTCAGTTTCTTCCGATACCCTGCCGGAGTCTCTCCGTAAGCCTTCTGAAATGCATCATTAAAAGCCCTCGCATCCCCAAAGCCTACTTCCATGGCGATCTCATATACCTTTTGATCCGTATTCAGCAAAAGTTCCACCGCATGTTTCAGCCGTACCTGATTCACATAGTCTTTGAAATTTTTGCCGGTACTTTTCTTAAAAAAGCTGCTGAAATAATAAGGGTTCATATGTACCTCATTCGCGAGAACATTCAACGACAGATTTTCCGCATAATGCTGCTCTATATATTCCAGTGCTTTATTCACATCTTTTTTATCATTTTTTGCCACGGATTCGCTCAGACTATCATATGCCTCACATAGCATATCCGCATACAGCTTTTCCATCTCAGAAAAGCTTTCACAGTTTCTTCCTCTATCCAAAAGCTCCTGATTCCCAGGGAAAGTCAGCTTGACACCCTTTCCTCCAAGCAATTCCTCCAGAGACTGCATTACGGTACAATAGTAAAATAATGCGTCTTCCTTTCTTCCCTTAGCCAACCGGCAGACAACCTGTTTACATTTGTCCAATCCTTCCCGGATCATTTCTCTGTCATGCCCCAGAATTCCATCTGCAATGATTTTTTTCACATGTTCAAAGTCTTGCACTTCTGCCCTGCCTGGAAACGGTGTTTCCTTTAAATTCATCACAGAATACTTCATCTGATCTGCAAAAAATAAATATCCTTCCTGCTCCACACATTTCCGGAACATCTCAGGGATTTCCTGCATAGAACAGATTTCATCTCCGCAGATCAGCAGCATCTGATACCCGGCAGCATTTTCAGCGCCTTCTTTCAGCTTCTCCAGTTCCTCCGACACATTTTTCCATTTATTTTTTTGCAGGACAACTACGATCCGGTTCTCCTTCGAGAATACAATTCCATCTTTATGTTCCTCAAAATATTCTTCCAGAAAACTCAACAGCGAAAATTGAATCAGATGCCTGATCTGCTCATTTTCTTTATTCGAAAAAACAGGATAAACGATCAGGGGAAGGTAAGTCATATCCTGATCTGCTGTTTCTTCAGAAAATTCTATCTTGCCTTTATAATTTACGGATGCCTGATCTGTGCCGCTTCTGTCTCCTTCCAATCTTACGATACATTTTTCAACAGCTTTCATGAGTTCTTCCCGAATCACCGGCTTCAACAAATAATCTGCGGCTCCATACTCCAAAGCAGCCTTTGCATATTCGAATTCCTGAAATCCGCTGATAAAGATGATGTTGGTCCTGCATTGCAGACCATGGCATTCTTTGATGATATCCACACCACTCATGCCGGGCATAGAGATATCCAGCAAAGCGATCTCTGGCTGATTCTGCAAAATTGCCTGAAACGCACTTTTCCCATCCTCATATTCCCCAATGATCTGTATTCCCAGTTGCTCCCAATCAATAAGCTTGCGAATACCTCTGGTAATCACCGGTTCATCATCCGCCAATATCATCCTGATCATGGCTGTTCTCTCCTTCCTCTGTTACATTCCATGGCAATGTTACACTGATCATCGTACCGACCCCGACGGTACTGGTGATCTGTATTCCATGATTTTCCCCATACAGATACCGAATCCTGTCATGTACATTTTTCAGTCCGATGCTCTGCCAGTTATACTGGTTCTTGATGCCGGGGGCATCGCCTTCCAACAGTTTTAAGATTTTTTCAATACTGTCCTGCTCCATTCCGACACCGTTATCCATAACCGTTATCTCCAGATTATCTTCTTTCCGATGTGCCTCGATCATGATACTTCCGCTTCCCTGCTTGGGCTTAATTCCATGGACATAAGCATTTTCTACCAGCGGCTGTAAAATCAGCTTCGGCACCTGAATCATCGATGCCCCTTGTGCATTCACCATAAGTTTCACCTTCCCGTTTATCCTGCAGTTCAACAGATATACATATTTCCGGACAATATCAATCTCCTGTTCCAACGGAACCAGATCCTGCATCGGACCGATAATATAATGGATCTGCTGAGATAATGCCTCAATCATCTCCGGAACTTTACTCTTCTCTTCCTCTTCCAATGCAGTCATACGGATGATTTCCAGCGTATTATATAAAAAGTGGGGATAGATCTGGGATTTTAATGCTGTAAGTTCCGCTTCGTTCTGTCTTATCTGTGCCAGATAAGACTGGTCAATATATTTCTTCAATTCGCGGCTCATCTCGTTAAAGTTCTCTGCAAGTTCACCAATCTCATCGTTGCTCTGTACCGGAAGTTCGATATCAAAATTACCTTTTCCCACCTTTTTCATCTGTGCAACCAGGCGCTGCATTGGTTTTGTCAGTTTATCGGAAAAATAGAATGACCCTGCGAATAGCAGCACAATTGACATCATAATGCAGACATACATCAGTCTCTGCATCCTTTGAATATCTGAGAATGCAGTTTCCGCGTCCATGCAGATATACACGGAGAGTCCGTATTTTTTTCCATCCGCAGCTACTGTAAATATCTGTTTATCTCCACGGATTTCTGCCAGTTTCTGTGTCAGATTGTTTCCGATTGTATCCGCATCATTACTGTAAAAGCACTTTCCATTCTCATCTACCACATAAATCTGTTCATTGCCGGTAAAGCGAACACTTTGGAAAATTTTTTCTATTTTTTTCTGATCTATGTCAATATAGATGGTTGCCACATAAGGTGTCTTCCCTACCGGTCCTCGCAAATCATAATAATTTCTTGCCACAGTAAATACCTTATCCGGATTGCCATAGAAGTAGGCTGCTGTATGCGGCGGAATCAGTATCAATTTCTTATAATCCGTATCCAACTCCGCATATTCCACCATTTCTTCAAACTTGTCCTCATTATTAAAAAATGTATTATACACACTATAATGAAAGGCAAGATCCTGCCCCTTCTCCTGCGGTGCGATTACATGCACACTATTGATATAGTTGTCCACGCTTTGTATGTACTGCAAAAAACTTTTCATGTCCCGCTCTCTGTCAGTCTCCATCGTCTCCGCACTATATTCCTCACCGGTCAGGATCTTACGAAAATTATCAAAGGACAAATAGCTGTCAACACCGCTTACTACCCCCATATTATAATAATAGGGCATCTGGGATATGGTATTGTAATTGTCAAACATGGATTCCATACTGGACAACACGTATTCTGAGGCCTGTTCGTATTGGGAACTCAGTGCCTCAGAATAATCTTTGATCATCTTATTAGCAATAAAGGTGGTCAACAGCAACATAGGAAAAAGCCCCAACAATATCATTGTCAGGGCAAATTTTTGGTATAAGTTAAAATGCTTCAAGTGTGCTTACCCTCTCACTATTCACTCGGAATATACCTATACAGATTCTATGGTCTGCATAGGTACAGAATAACAAATCCCACGAAAAAGCGCAACTTCCTACACTCAGTCATTAACTGTTACACTATAGTCTTTTAGTTTAGCATACAAATCTTCCAGGATAAAGCGCGAGTCAATATCTTCATATACTCTGATATCACCATAATCACCGCTGTAATTATAGGTCATATCCGGATTAAAATACGGTCTTTTTTGACTCCTCCATCGTCCGCAGTCTTCATAAAGCATAATGCCTACGGAAGGAGAATCTCCCAGGATTCTGTACTCTGTCGGGCGGGAAGCATCTGCATTGTTAAAATCAACCACATTTGTCGTAAGATACTCGCCGATTTTTCCACAGGGATATACGTGATGGTACAGCTCGGCAAAAGATACTGGCATCATCCGGTATACATCCCTCGGAATCTGCCAGATCTCTATTCCGGATTTGAATACCACATTAGCTGCATTGATATCATTTTTCAGATTGTATTCCCATCTTCCGTCCGGGTAATCGCCGCCACCGATCCATATAATCTTAATGTCCTTCTTCAAAATGGCCGGTTCCATTAAAATTGCACTCGCCACATTTGTAATGGCACCCATACATGCAATATATAAAGGGCCTTCCTCTTTCATTGCTTCTTCGACAATAAATTCAGCGCCTTCGGAAATTATGGGACCCGTTTCATTCTCAAGTGCTTTCTCGGCACCTTTAAATACTCTGAAACGATCTTCAAGGTTCATCAGTGACAATACTCTCCAGATTTCCTCATAGCTTTCCTGCATACTGGTATCTGTTCTTTCCGTACCAAAATGTGCAGCTACGATTCCTCTGATATCAAGGGATTGCGATAATACCGCCTGTGCAATGGCAAATTGATCATCTACTTCATTTTTGGCATCGGTATCGATGATTACTCTCTTTTTCTTACATTCCGGAATCTTCCATTCTCTCATCGCGTTTTTGCACCCCTTAACCCTTTGCTGCTCCTGCCGTAATTCCTTTTACAAAATACTTCTGGAACATACAGAAAATGATCAACGCGGGAACTATGGAGATCACAGTGCCGGCAAACACGATATCCCATCTTGCGGTATACTGTCCTACGAAGGATGCGATCTCAACGGTAATCGTCTTGGCCTTGCCACTGGGAAGTGCCAGATAAGGCATCAGATAGTCGTTCCAGATTCCCAGACCGTTCAGGATCACCATGGAACCGGTGCAGGGTCCCAACAGAGGAAATGTTACCTTCCAGAATGTCTGGAACGGTGTACAGCCGTCAATCTGTGCAGCCTCTTCGATTTCCAGAGGAATTCCTTTCAGGAAACTGCAATACAACAGAGTACCGAAGGCAATGGATCCGGAAATATAACATACGATAGGTCCTACCATGTTACCGAAGATATGGAATATTTTCATCTCCTTAAACAACGGGAACATATACAGATGAAACGGGATCATCATACCTGCTAAAAAATAGGTGTAAATCAGAGAAGTTGTCTTGCTCTTCCTTCTCTCAATGCCGTAAGCTGCCATAGGCACAATACACACGATCAGAAGTTCTGACACAACAGTCAGGAAAACCGAATGTATAATTGCGGTAGCGAAATCGGACTGTGCAAACAAATCCTTAAAATTCTGTATGTAGAGAGACTTCGGTAAAGCAATCGGATCTTTCAGAATATCTCCATTACTCTTAAAGGCAGAGATCAAAGCAAAGAATACCGGATACAAGAACAGAATGGCAAGCAATACAGTAACGATAAATAAAACGATCTGTCCGGGTTTAATCTTTTCTATCGGTTTTCTGACCATTTTTTCCTTACTCATTACATCTGCACCTCCCTGCTTCTTAAGAATTTCTGCTGAAGTGTATTCAGGATAATAATGATGAACAACAACATAATACCAACAGCAGTACCAAATCCCTGTCTGCCTTCATTAAATCCTACTTTATACAGCAGGTACACCAGTGTTTCGGAAGTAAATCCGGGGCCGCCATCGGTCATGACATTGATCTGGTCGAATACCTTTAATCCATTGATCAGAGACAACGTAAAGTTAATGGTAAATGCACCGGAGATCAGCGGAACTGTAATGGATTTGAACCGCTGCCAGGGGCTTGCGCCATCGATCTGCGCTGCTTCGATCAGATCAGGGGATACACTCTGCAGGGATGCCAGATAAATGATCATGTAGTAACCTGCACCCTTCCATACCAGTACCACACCGATCATAAGCAGTGTCAGTTTGCTGTTGCCCAGCCAGTCCTGACGCATATTACCCATGCCGATATCATTTAAGATAGTGTTGATTGTTCCGAAGTTATAGTTGTACATGATTTTCCAGATAAAACCGGATACAATACCACTGACCAGAACCGGAATATAAAATGCACTGCGGAAGAAATTCTTGCCCCATCTGACATTATCTACGATCAATGCAAGTGCCAGCGCGAATGCGTTTTCAAATACGGAGATAAATACCGTCAGTAATATTGTGTTTTTCAATGCATTTCCGAAACGTGCACTGGTAAAGATCTCTTTATAGTTCGCCAGTCCGATGAATTTTACATTCGGGCTTACGCCATCCCAGGAGGTAAAACTGTAATATACACTGGATACCGTCGGCACGATAATAAACAGCGTGAAAAAGATAAATGCCGGAGCGATAAAAACAAACGCAGTTTTATCGAATTTTCTTTTTTTCTGCATTGCATTTCCTTCCTTTCTAAAAAGAATCCCGTAGCTGTCAGAATTACCTGACAGTACGAGATTCCCTCTCTAATCCGTGGATTATTCGATTCCCACACCTGTAACGGGGTTAAAGCTCTGCATGCTTACCTGCCAGGTCTTATTTAATTCATCGCAGGCAGAGTCAATATCTCTGGTTCCCTGCAATACTTCGGTCAGAGTCTTATAAGTAAAGTTTCTGAAATCGGGGGGCAGTTCGTTGTTGCCAACACGACCGTTCCACATAGGAGCCAGATCATCTGCGGTTGCATTCGCATCAATAACTTCCTGGAATACAGGAGATACATCCATCTGAGGATCTTCCACAGTAGTAGGAATAAAGTTCAGAGTCTCACAGTATACCTTGTAGTTCTCAGGCTGGAAGAAGAACTTGATGAAAGCTTCTGCTGCTGCCTTCTTGTCCGGATCTTTGGCAGCTTCTGCGGAAATTGCCAGACCACTGATACCTGCACCACCTACCAGACGAGTCTTGCCATCGGGACTGGGTACTGCGAACCAGCCATACTCGAAGTTGGGATCTGCTGCCTCAATCTGAGAGAACATATGAGTTCCGGAGTACATCATCGCTGCCATATCATTTACCAGGAAAGTGGTAATCTGTGCATCGGGAGTGGAAGTCCATCCGTCCTGAGCATACTGGAAGATGTCTTTCAATTCCTGGAAAGTTGCCTTCATGGTCTCATCAGAGAAATCCTTGGTTCCTTCGTAGCAATGCTCAATGAAGTCCGGATCTTTGCTCAGTACCTGATCGTTGTATGCCTTATGGAACAGGAAGCCCATATGCCAGATATCCTGACCACCTACTACCAGAGGAGCCATATCGCCTTTATCTTTAATCGTCTGGCACAGAGTCATGAACTCATCATATGTGGCCGGCTCTGTGAGACCGTTCTCGTCAAAATATTTCTTATTGTAAATGATACCCATGGTATTCTCACCTGACAAAGGTGCTGTATATACCTGGCCGTTAAATTCGGTTGTCGTTCTGAATAGGGAAGTGATATCCTCAGACAACGGCTCCAGCTTACCGGCTCTTACATATACTGCGGTATCTCTCATTTCCATGACATCCGGGAATTCTCCTACACTGTCCTTGGTCTTGATGAATTCGCTGTATGCGCCACCATTACCGGGCTCAATGGTCACCGTAATATCCGGATATGCTGCATTAAATCTGTTGACGATCTCATTCATAGATGTCTTTGCACCCTCATCACCATCTGCGAAGATAAAGGTAAGTTCTGTAGGTGCGGATACGATGGATTCGGTTGTCGCAGCTGTTGCTGCACTTTCTGTTGTAGTTGTAGTAGTTGCGGCTGCTGCACTGCTCTCTGTATTGTCATCTGTGCTTCCGCAGCCCGCCAGCATCGTTGATGCCATTGCTGTCACAAGAACACTTGCTATTAATTTCTTTCTCATAATAATTACCATACCTTTCTATCGCCTGCAAACCTTGGGCCGCAGGCACAAATACGTTGCTGTTCCGGTTGGCCTTCCGTTGTTGTAATTGTAATATAGCAATTTCCGGTCACAAAAAAAATGCACTTTTTTAAGTTCCGAGTGCATTTTTTTAATAACCGTAAAATTATTTTACATTCATGGAAAACCAGTCAAAATCCGCATATTTTCCGAATCCGGTCAGATCCTGACAACAGATTCCAGCCATAGCTCCGGTGAACCACCCCTCATTGCAGGCCTCATCCGACATAAAACTTCCGTCAATGTGTTCTGCGATTTTCTGCCATTCACATCCTTCCACGCGATAAGAAAAATCAATATACCCATTTTGCATTTCAGCCTTCAGATAAATAGGCAGTCCGGAATAAACAGGGATATAATCCGTCAGATATTCATATTTTTTATTCTCTGCCTTCAGGAGCGTGATACATTTCCCACAGTCTTCATCCATGGAAACATGGAGATACAGGTAGTTATCCGTATCATATAAGAGAATCAATCCGGCCATCTGCTTGAACACCTCCGGTTCAAACTCCATCTTTGTTGAAATATCCATATCAAATTCCGTCAGACGTTTTGCGATCAGCGTCTGTGAGAATTTGGAAGCCAGTCCGCTCCGACCGTACATTCGTAAATATCCCGGTCGTTCTGTCAGCGACAGGTAATATTCCTTCATGGGAATACGCAGGGATTGATACTCCGGATCCAGAACCGTTTTGTCAAAATGATCTCTATCTGTCTCTGCCTGTGGTTTCTCCGCAGTCTGGTGTCCACAAGGTTCTTCTACATACTCCTTCGGTGTAGTACTGCCGTCTGCCATGACCAGCCAGTCATCCTCTGTCCATTTCATCTTCTGAATGGCTGTCTCCCTTCCCAGCATATACCTTCTCTCCCCGGCAAATCTGGGAGCATCTGCCGGATTCCTGCGATCCATGGCCCGGCCGCACAGATGCACGGCATACCACTCCCCTTCCGGAGTTTCCACCAGATCACAATGACCGGACTTCTGTAATAAAATGTCTTCATGATGTCTGGAGGTCAGAATGGAATACGCCTCGTTATCTGTGGTTCTCTCCATGAAATCGGCACGGTACATCTCATAGGGTCCCCAGACGTTACGAGAACGTTGGATTGTCTGCCCGTGTCCTTCTCCGGTTCCGGTATCCGCCGAGAACAGATAATACCATCCGTTTCTCTTGAAAATATGCGGTCCTTCCAGGAAGATCTTGTCCGCGCGGTAAATATCCCGCACAGGTCCTGTCATCTTCTGTTGTACCGGGTCGTATTCCTGCAACACCAGACGTCCTGCATACTTTTTCGGTACACGGTGGTCTGTCACCATGCTTACCATATATTTTCTGCCGTCATCATCATGAAACATCGAGGGGTCAAATCCGAAATTATTCAGAGGTATCGGGTCTGACCACGGGCCATGAATATCCGCGGCGGTCACCAGGTAGTTGTTCGTATCATACATATTACAATAGAACGAATTTACCACCGTATACAGCAGATAAAAAACACCTTTGTCATACGTCAGACATGGTGCCCAGACTCCCTGAGATGCCCCGACACCGCGCAGATCCAACTGGGAAGTGCGGTTCAGAGGATACTCAATCAGCTCCCAGTTGACCAGATCTGTGGAATGATGCAGTCTAATGCCCGGCCACCATTCAAACGTAGAAGTTGCAATATAATAATCCTCTCCGACACGTACGATGGACGGATCCGGATGAAAGCCTTTTAAAATAGGATTATGAATCATAACAAAACCTCCCGTTTCTCATTTATCCGCAAAAATTCTCCTGCCATATCACCGACAATATCCCGTCCTTCACTTCTATAGGCAGAATACTGTAACCGGAGCTTTTCAGATCCTCCGGGTGCCAGTGATCCAGCATCAGATACTGCCTGCCGTCTTTTTCAAAAATGTACGTACTCTGTCCTTCAAAGGTGCATCTGTAATTCTCTCCCACACAGGGATTGTCGATCAGTTTCCACTGTCCGCACAGGTGTTTACTTTCCGCATATAACGCACTGTTCGGCCTCCAGCCGGTACAACCGGAGGTAATCATATAATACATACCGTCCCGGTACAGTAATGCCGGTGCTTCTCTGGACTGGTCAACCAATGCCGAAGTACAATAACCGTCCACATCCGTATAATCTTCCGTTAATCTGGAAAAGCGAATCGTCTGGTTCCAGTCGGAACTGTGCACCAGCCATGCAGTGTCATCCGTATCCCTGAACAACGTCATATCTCTGCTGTCGGTGCGGTTGGGCTGCATCTCGTGGATTACCGTATACGGTCCGGTCGGACAGTCCGATATGGCCACTGCAACCCCGGCGTAGGTATACTTCGGCGTATCCAGATGCATCCAGAGAACAAACTTTCCAGTCTTTTCATTAAACAGCACCTTCGGACGCTCGCAGACATTTTCCGGCTTTACCAGACTTTCCTTCGGGCTGTTCTTCACATCCAGGGCCAGGCCTTCATAATGCCAGCTCTGCATATCTTTTGAGGAATAACAGCTGATACCTATGACATCCACTCTGGTGGTTCCGGGACAATTTTCCGCTCCCTTATGTTCCCCGTACCAGTACCACATACCTTTATGCTGTATGATACATCCGCCATGAGCCTGAATCGGTATTCCTCTGTCATCCAGCCACATTTCGCCGTTTCGAAACATCCTTTATTCCTCCTTGTCAGCGTATTCCGTGCCATACACTTCTATCTGCGTCAGTGCCGGGAACGGAGAAACTTCAGAAGATTTTTTCATATCGCACATTTCCAGCCAGGTGATTTTCTTGTTCCCAATGGGAATCTTCTGTGCTCCTTCCAACCGTTGCAGCGCGACATCCATCCTGCTGCCGTCCGAGAATTCCAGTGAAACCTGCTGCCACCAGTTATCATGGGGAAAATCTGTCCGCAGATAAATCACTACGGTATCTGCCAGAATCTCTCTTCCGAAATCAATCCGTATTCTGGCATCCTCCTGTCTGTTGATTCCCCATGACTGGTAAGGCCATTCTCCATGACAGTTGCTCACCGTGATACCGTCTATGGCGTTCTGCGCCGCAAATACCGCTTCTCCTCTAGTCTCCACATTTGCCGTAGCATGGGGATAGATATGATCGATCTCGTGTTGGTCACATATGTTATATGCCATATTGCGGTAATATTTTATTTCAAAATCTTTGGCAAGTTTTGCTGAAAGCAGATGTTTTCCACCGGTAAATGCTCTGGGAGACAGATTAACCCGACGATCCCCGAAAGGAATTCTATAAGTCACGTTACCAGTTATATATACCAGAGATTTGCCTACCGCATCATCCCACTGCAGCCACACATAATGGCAGCCTTCCGACACCTCCAGAATGATGATATCACCTTCCTGATATTCTCCGGCATAGACCAGATTCACTTCGTCTTCCCCTCTAGCTACTGCCAAAGCCTCCATATTTTTGTTCATAATTTTAAGACACAGATTCTCCATAGCGTTTCATCCCTTCTGTTCTCTGTAACTCTTCAGAATCATATTCACAAACCGGGCTTTTGTCCGGTTCTGAAACATTTTCTCATTTTACAAACCGATATCTTGACATCTTCCCGGATTCTGCCTGGATCGTCAGCTCGCTGCCCGGATGCTTCTCGATTACGATCTGCTTCTGCTTTTCTTCATAAGCAAACGTATCAAAATTGTCTTCATATAACACGAATCTGCCGTCAGCTTCTCCAAATATCTTTACCGTCATCTCAAATACCGTGTCTTTATCAATATGCAGAACCGGGTTTGCAACAGGAATCATTGCTCCATCTTTTACAAACACGGGAATCTCATCATATGCTGCATGGATTTCAAACATCTGTCCGCCTTCTGCTTCCTCTCCCGTAAAAAAGTTGTACCAACGTCCCTGTGGCAGATACACTTTCCGGGAAGTGCCATCCTCATATGTCAGCGGGCAGACCAGCATACTGTCTCCGAACAGATACTCATCATCCACCATACGCGCTTCCATGTCTTCCGGATAATCCAGCACCAGTGCTCTGATGGGCGGTTTCCCCGTGTGGCTGTACTCTACAAAAGCACTGTACAGATAAGGCAGCAGACTCATGCGAAGTGCAAACAGTTTCCGGCATTCCTCTGTATAATAAGTCGCAGTGTCCATGGTCTCTCCCGCCAGATTCTTCTCAATATCGGTCTGTTTCCAAGGTGGGCTGGGAATACGCCAACTGTTGATCAGTGCATGTGCCGAGAAAACTACTGTCTGAAGCCTGCGAAGCAGATCGTCTCCATTTGCACAATCTCTCACCTCCGGGCACCACAAAAGTCCTGAAAAACCCGAATTCACGACACCGCGAATAAATTGCTTATGATCATACAGATCCGAATACAATACGAACGGCAAAGGTGCTGCCAATGCTCCGGAAGACCGCACCTGGGAATAGGTTCTCCGGTTCTCCTGCCGGTAAATTCTATAGATCAGATTCTGATACAGTGTGCCGATTGCCAGATGCATCTGTTCTCCGTCCATACCGGAGGGGAATTCCGTGGAGTCCGGGAATGCCCAGTTAGACGGATTATAGTCAGAGTTATCACATTCATCCAGCTTGAATCCTGCAATGCCTTTTTTTACAAAAGTATCTCTATGATAGTTTTCGAATAATTTCGAAGCCTCTTTGGTAGCAAAATCAGGTATCAGACCGTTCCACACCTCGTAATCACCGCTGTAAGGCATCAGTTCTTTATAAAACGGTGCTTTCGGGTACACGTAAAGGTGCTCCCACAGATTCAGCCTATATCCCTGCTCCGACATTTTCTCTATCATTTCATCCGGATGTGGAAACAAGTAGGACCACTTGTAGGTACAGGAATAACTATGGGAATGCCATCCGGGTTCCAACCCCAGAACGTCCATGGGGATCTTCTCATCCCGGAACTGTTCTGCCAGTTTCTCTAACGTCTTCTCATCACTGCCTCCATAGATACGGTACCACATCCCCAGTCCCCACATGGGAGGAACACATCCTCCGCCGGAGAACAGATTGTATCGTTGCACCACTTCCGGAATATTTCCTTCAAACAAATATAATTCAACGCCTTCTGCTGCCGGAATATCTATGATCACCTTGCGTTCTTCTTTCGCTCTTTTTAACGCATAGATAGCGGCTTCGGAAAACTCTTCATGGGGTTCATTTTCCGAAGTCATACCGGCAGACTGTCCTTTTTCACTATTCGTTCCGCACAGGAATGTCGTATATCGAAAGGTATTTACAAACAACCCGTATCCTGCAGAAGAAATGTAGAACGGAACCGGTGCATGACTTTCCCCGGTATTTGCCACGGGATCGGAATTCACCTTAATATAACGCCTTCTGCCGGCCTGATTAAATCCCTGAAGCTGAAGTCCGAAGCCATAGATATCCTCCCGGGTTTCCATTGGCAGGGTTACCGTAATTCCTCTTTTTGTCTTCTTCCAATGAATCTGATCCTCTGTAATTCCACTGCTCCTGCTCACGGGAATTTGTTCTATCTCTTCTTTTTTTATAGAAAATTGCCGAAAGTACTCCGGTGTATACTGTTCCGGTGTTCCAAAAGTAATTTTCTGAATTCCCTTTGCTATCTGCTGCATTTAATTTCCTCCTGTGCCAGACACAACGCTCCGATGATCCCCGGATTCTCTCCCAATGCCGGAGCCACAATATACTGTGACATATCCTTCGGCAGAACAATCTCGGGCAGATAGCCGTTCAAAAATTCCAAAGAACTTTTTCTGACCAGGTCAAAAACTTTCTCCTGATGCATAACACCGCCCCAGAGAATGATTTTCTCCGGAGAATACGTCATTATGTAGTCAGCTACAGCCTGGCCGATGTAATAGCTTTCCAGTTCCCAGACATCATCTCTTCCAGCCAGTTCTGCTCCCTTTTGGCCATATCTTCCCTGAATCGCAGGTCCGGAGGCCAAACCTTCCAGACAGGCTCCGTGATAAGGACAGCAACCCTCATAAGCATCTTCCGGATGCTTTTGCAGGAAGATATGCCCCGCTTCCGGATGCATCAGGCCATGCAACAGCTTTCCGTTGATGTACACGCCTACACCCACACCGGTGCCGATAGTGATATAAAGGGCATTTTCACAGCCCTTCGCTGCACCGAAGCGTACTTCTCCCAGCACGGCTCCGTTGACATCGGTATCAAAACCTACCGGAATCTGCAATGCCTCCCGAAAAGCTCCTGCAAAATCAAAAAATCTCCATGCCAGCTTCGGGGTACTGGTAATATATCCGTAAGTAGCCGATTTTTTATTCAGATCCACCGGGCCAAAGCACCCGATTCCCAATGCTTCGATCCCCTTATCCCGGAAATATTCGATCATTTTCGGCACTGTGGTCTGCGGACTCTCCGTGGGAAATACCACTCTGTCGAAAATATTGCCCTGTTCATCTCCTATGGCACATACCATCTTGGTGCCACCGGCTTCGATTCCACCTAATTTCATTCCGTTCTTCCTCCTGCTCCTATATCTCTGCTCCAATCATCCGAAGCATCCTGCTCTACCATAACAGAATACCTGTTCCCACAAGCTTATACAGTGCTTCGATAAAATAATAATCCGCATATACCATAGTAAAATGATGTCTGCTGTCATGGTATGCTCCGGTACAATTCTGTACAATGGCATCACAGTTTTTCGTCCAGTCCGCTCTGGTCTCTGCGATTGCCTTCAGGATCTTGACTGCTGCACGGATGTACATTTTCTTTTCCAGCTCCGGCACATGCTTTGCTACCTCTAAGAGTCCTCCTGCAATGATGCAGGCTCCGCAGGAATCCTCCCAGGCCGGCTCTGCCGGCTGTCTGAAGTCTACCGGAATGATTCCGTTCTCCGGAATATTGGCAATGCAATAATGCGCTACCTTTTTTGCTGTATCGAGATATTCCTGTTTCCCGGTGTGGGTATAGCTGTTGGCAAATCCATACAGTGCCCAGCCCTGTCCTCTGGTCCAGGAAGAACCTTCCCCGTATCCCTGTCCGCCATGGCTCTTTACCATCTCACCGGTCTCCGGATCAAATTCCACAATATGGCATACCGATCCATCGGGGCGGATGAAGTTCTCCATCACAGTATCCGCATGCATCATGGCCATCTGACGGAATCTCGGATCGCCGCTCTCCTCCGATGCCCAGTAAAGCAGGCAGATATTGAACATACAGTCAATGATGGCCCAGCCTCTGGTGTCACTGCCCGGCACCTGGTTCCATGCCCGTATAAATCTTCCCACCGGATTAAATCTGCCTGCCAGGAGACTTGCTGCATGCATGGCGATCCGTCGGGAATCTTCATTACCCGTCAGACGATAATCCGCTACTGCGGTAGGCAGGAACATAAATCCCACATCATGATGCAGTCCGAAATAGCTCTCAAAGCATTTCTCCATTTTCTTCTCGGAAATTCTTGCAATATCAGCATATTTTTCCTCTTTGGTGTCCTGATACAGAAGCCACATAATGCCGCCCCAGAATCCATTGGTCCACCAGTTCAGTCCGTCGTCATGATTCCACTGTTTATCTTCTGCGGAACGGTCATCATAATTGCCGTTCTCATCCGTGGTATAGGGAATGATGTCTTTATTCTTTTCGCTGACCCATGCCATTTTTTCTCTTACTTTTTTTAAGGTTTCCTCTGCCCATGCCTGATAATTTTCCATTTTCGTCTCCTTTATCATTCTTGCTTTATTTACAGATCCGCTGTACTGAAACTTTTCGAGTCTGCCATTTCACTTCCACATCCTGTCTGCAAACCAGACATTCTTCCACATAATAGGGTTCCCGCTCATCCGTCTCTTCGGAAGAGAATCGAATATTATCCAATACCAGATCTCTCACATTGCGGATATCCATATATGCTGCTCTGCTCCAGTTGGGATAATAGTTCTCACTTGTTTCACTGCCAGGATATAATAATTGATCCAACACCTTGGGATAATTTGTGGGAATATCTGTTTTTTTGACCCCACCGATGCTGTGATACCTGATATTCTGTAAAGTAATATCACAGATCGGATGATGCTCTTCCGCATCGATACGGATTCCGTTAAATTTCGGTTCTCCCATAATGTCATCCGTAAAACGATAATGCACATTTTTCATTTCTTCCGAATCCACAGCAGTCAAATTGGTAATCGCGATATTTTCCATCCTGCCAATCTCAGGCATCTGTTCCATTTCCACTGAACTGCCGTAATCATCGGTCTTGAACCTGTTGTTCAAGATCATAAAAATCGGTCTTGTAACATCCCTCATAGTCACATTCTGAATAGAAATCTCTGATATGCTGCCGCCTTCCGTGCATTCAATTTTGATGCCTTCCCGCCATACTTTGTCCATGGTGCAATTACTGATGACCACATTGTAAATATCACCTATGGTTTTCAGCCCGATCCGGATACCTGCACACACGGATGAGAACTCGCAGTTGTTGATATGAATATCTTTTACGGGATACTCTTTGGAACTGGATTGCAGGCACAGATTATCATCGGTTCCCGTAATACTGCAATTATCCACAAATACATGGGCGCAGCCATCAAAATCCAGCCCATCGCCGTTATATCGCTTTTCGTTATGTATATAGACCCTGCTGACCCAGATATAAGAAGAATCCAGAAATGCCGTGGTCCATGCTGCCGCATCGCATAACTGTACATCTTCGATCCTTAACTGTGTACATCTGAGGAAACGTAATAACATCGGCCGGTAAATGCTTCCATCATTTGGAAAAGCTTCCGAATTACCTTCTATCCGTCCCTTACCACAGATGGTGATGTTTTCCTGATCTTCTCCATAGAGAAAACATCGATCCAGTGCTTCCTCATTGCGATATCTGTTGTAATGTGTATTCTCCGCATAATCCGTAATATCCGGGCTGGCCTTAAGCACCGCACCCTGATCAATTTCTAATGTAACATTGCTGCGTAAAAAAAGTGTACCGCTTACATATATTCCGCCTTCGACAAGAACGGTACCACCTCCTGCAAGATGACACTGATCTATAGTATTTTGAATTATCCTTGTATTAACAGTCTTTCCGTCTCCCAATGCCCCGCTCTCCCGGATGTTATATACCATAAAAGCACCTCCGTCCGTTTCATTTTTTCTAATTTCAGCATAGTAAATTGACAGTTTCTACACAATGTCTTACAATGCTAATGAACTGACTTATTCTGCTTTTATAGGAGATTGATTTATGATATACGTGAGCAGCTGTGGGCATGATTCCCACCATCTCAAACCCTGTGATATAGAACATAAAAACGGAGTTCCCGACTATCTCATTCTGCTCATCAAGCAGGAAGCATGGTTGGATTCGAATCATCAGAAACAAATTGTCCCCCAAAATTCCCTGATCTGTTTTCCGCCGAATACTTATATTCATTACGGACGTGATATTGCCGGATACAATGATGACTGGGTCCATTTTCTTCCGGATGCTGCGGAATCGGACTCTTTTCAAACGCTTCTGCCTCCGCAGCGTCTCATTTTACATCCTCATAATTTTCACAGACTGTCCGATTATGTACGGATGCTGTCAGATGCTTTTCATAGTAACTCCCGCTACAGAACGGAGCTGATTGATTCGTTCATGCATATTTTTCTTTATGCTTTGTCAGAAGAACTGGAGGAAACAGATGCCGATCCTGTTGTTCAAAAATATTATCACGAATTTGCAAAGCTTCGGACACAAATATACAACAATCCGGCTGCTTCCCGGAAGGTTCCGGAGCTTGCGGATTCCATGTGTCTGAGTCTGTCTTATTTTCAGCATCTTTACAAGCAGTTCTTCACCTGCTCCTGTCAGCAGGACATCATAAACGCAAGACTGGCGTTGGCAAAATATTATCTGAAAGACAGTGATATGAGTATTCACAGTCTTGCTGACTTCTGCGGCTATGAAAATGAATTACATTTCATGCGGCAGTTTAAAAAATTTATTGGAGTAACACCGACAGAATATCGTAGAAATACGAAAAGTAAGAGCTGAAAAAGTCCGGTTGCAATCCTCTGCAGCCGGACCTTTTTACAACATACTGAATCTAAATTGTCGACGCAATGATCTGCATCTTCCCCTGTAATTCCACCTTACCGTATCCATCGGGCAGAATCAGATGATCTCCCTTTTTTAATCTAGTGCCGTTCAGGGTGCCTTCTCCTTCTACCACACTCATCAACACAAAAGGCTTATCCTGCCAGGTCTCCACGCGATGCTCCACATCAATACGGTATACGGTGTAGTAAGGGCACCGGATCAGCTGCTGAATGGCATCATCCTTCTTCTCGGTATGCACCACACTGTTGTCCACGGATTTTGCGGGAACCGTGATCACATCAATACTCTGTGCGATGTGCAGCTGTCGGGGCTTGCCGTTACTCAGTCTGTCGTAATCGTACACACGGTAGGTGATATCACTGCTCTGCTGGGTCTCTAAGAGCAGGGTGCCTCCCTTGATGGCATGTACGGTACCGGGATCGATCTGGATGAAGTCACCGGGCTTAATGGGAATCTCTCGGATGAACTCCTTCCATTTGCCCTCATGAATCATCTGCTCCAGTTCTTCCTTCGTCTTTGCGTTATGTCCGACCACCAGTGCAGCATTTTCTTTGCAATCCAGAATGAACCAACACTCTGTTTTTCCCAGAGATCCGTTCTCATGCACTTTCGCATACGCATCATCCGGATGTACCTGAATGCTTAGGTCGTCCTTCGCATCAATGATCTTGACCAGCAGCGGAAAACGATCCATTCCCGCGTCTCCGAACAACTCGGGATGCTTCTCCCACAGTTCGGACAGCTTCGTTCCCTGAAAGGCTCCGTTTCTTACGGTACCGTCTCCGTTGGGATGGGCGCTGATACCCCAGCACTCTCCGATATCGTCTCCTTCGATGGGGTACCCGAATTCTCTGTTTAACCGGGTACCGCCCCAGATATTGTGGGTACACACCGGATTTAAAAATATAATATCGTTATTCATAATTCCGTTCCTGTTTTCTTTGAATCTGTCCCTGATACATTTTTATTTATATTAATAACTCAACATTACGGTACTGTCAATCATTTCGTGTTACCTTCTTCCCTCGCCCCGGACACGATCACCGACACCAGATAGAATTCTGCCTTGATATCCGTGATGTCTCTCTGCGGTGTCTGCATGCATCATAGCGATCCGGTCGGCAGAAATGTGCATTTATCCACAGAGCATAACTTTAGCGGAAAAAGCACCCTTCTGATAGGTAAACGTACTTGCACCGCCGCTTTTTTCTGCAATATGTTGGATAGACTGGATGCCGACGCCGTTTCCCTTTCGTTTGGAGGATTGAAAAACACCATCCTTCTCCCTGATTTCGCCGTCATAGGCATTCTCCACTTCGATCAGAAGCAGCCGCTCGGCATGCAGATATGCAGTGATTTTGATCTGCCGTCTGTCTGGTGCAGTGCGGATACTGGCTTCGAGCGCATTTTCCAACAAGTTGGACAAGACCAGACACATGTTGATCTCATCGACCGGAAGAGTCTGCGGCAGATCGAGCTTTGCATAAAAGGGAATGCCTTCGCGCTTTGCCAGGGCACAATAATAACCGATGACGCTATCTGCTGCATGGTTTTCGCAGAAGTGTATACCGAGATCCGGGATGCGGGAAATGTTTTTTTCAAGGTAGCTTTTCAATCTTTCCAGATCGCCGGTCTCAGCCAGTGCGGAAATTTGATTCAGTTGATGGCGCATATCATGCCGCGCCTGCCGCACTTCTTCGATGGCGGTTTTGAGATTCTCATAGCGTTGCTGCTGCAGGAAAAGAAGCTGGTTTTCCTGCTGTAATCTCGCGTTGCGGTTGAGACTGGTGGCCATTAGCAGGAAAATTGCGTTGAACCAGAGCAAAAGCAAAAGAAGTGCAATACTTATCACAATATATCCCTGCAATACACGACCGGTCCTGAGTGTCGTCTGATAGCGCGGGATCATAAAAAGGTTCAAAAAAATGAACACCAGCGGCAAAACCCAGAACACATACCATGTTTGCGCAAAATTATCATCCTCGACCATCACACGAACTGCATGGGTTGACGGATAGAACGCTGTCAGCACCAAAATCCAGCAAACAACATTATAAAATACACAGGCTGCAAGGCAGAACCACGGTTCGTCCGATGGCAGCTGCTTATGCAGAACAATCGCAGCACTGATAGCCCGGGACAAGCTGTTGATGCATGCAAATACTGCGCAGACAGTCAGTGCAATTGTTCCGGATTTCCAGAGGGAGATTTGGAGTGTTCCGGTATATAGCCCAATTGCAAGCAATGTGATCCCTGCCAGGGCAGACGCAGTGGACGCATGAAGCTGATAGCAGACGATCCCACCACCGATACATAATCCTGCCATCAGGGGGAGAATCCGGGCGGCAAGCTTTCCGGGAGACTGCTTCAGATAGGATTTTACAGGGAAATATGCAAGTAAAAGACCGGGGAGTACGACGGACAACTCCAGGATCGGACGCAGAATATCTTTCATCTCATACACCCCCTTGCAGCAGAAATTCCATAAATGCCTGCCTGGCAGGCTTCAAAAGTTCCTGGTTGACATATACGCGGCTGCCGTCGGTCATGCAGAAAGCGGCGGCCTGAAAATCAGCGGCATGTTCTAAATTGACAATCGTACCGCGGCCGCAGACAAAAAAGCGTGGATCTTTTTTCAGCGGCTCGGTAAATGCCTTAAAGCTTTGCCGCGTGGCAAGCGTTTTTCCGGCAGTTGTGCGAATGTTGATCATATGAGCAAAATGCTCGGCAAAGATAATGTCCCTATAGCGAAGGCGAACGTCGCTGCCACTGACTTTCACCGTCAGAATCGGCTCCGGACGCGGAAGTTTAGTGAGCATTTCAGCAAGCAGAGCGGCAAGTTCTCCCTCGGAAAAGGGCTTCACGAGGTAGTGAAATGCCCGCACCTGAAAGCCCTCCAGTGCATGATCGGTAGATGTTGTGGTGAAGATCAGAAAGCAGTCTGCATCCGTCTTCCGAAGTTCCTTTGCGGCATCCATGCCGCTTAATCCTTTCATGTAAATGTCCAGAAATGCCACAGTAAAGTGCCGTTCTTTTTCTGCTGCGAGAAAGCTCTCGCTGCTATCAAATTCTAAGATCTCCGTCTCTACACCGTACAAGCTCAGCTGTCGCTCAAGCCGCATTTTCAACAGCGCACGTTCGGTCTCGATATCATCCACTATTGCTATCCTCATATCGGACTGACTCCTTTGTAAAAAATTCCAGTAACTAAATTATATCATACCTGTCCAACACCGGCACAGTGAAAAACTCAGATTTCGTGACGGAATTAAGGGTTTCGTGCCAAACGGCTTGAAAAGCGTTTGCATATCCGTATACTGACAAGCAGAAAGCATCAATGACGGCAGAAAGGAGGGAGTGCCGTGTACCACATTGCCGTGCTGACAAATAGTGAAACACAGGAAGCCTTTTATATAGAGCAGCTTTCACGGTTCTGCTTTGAACGCGGTCTGTTTCCCAAAATGGACTGTTACCGTGGGCAGGAGTTGTTCTTTGATGTGGCGCGTATAAATGCGCCAACCTGCACTGTGATCGCACTTCCGGGGGTAGCAGGGTTGAATGCGGTGGAGCATCTGCGGACGCTTTTTCCCGAAACACGCATCATCTGGTGCAGCGATCTGGATTTTTCCCTGCATGCGTTTCGGCTGCGTGTAGACTATTTTCTGTTAGAGCCAATAACAGAAGAAGCGTTTCAGCAAGGACTTTCTACATGGTTAGATGGAAAAAAAACGTCTGCCTTATTCCGAACGGCTCACAACAAACATAACAATGAGGAGGATTATTGATGAAAAAGAGAAAAAAGATTTATTCTGTATTTAGCTTTCTTCTGGCGGGAACACTGTGCCTGTCTATGGCGGCCTGTGGTGGAACGCCCACACCGGCAGAGGACGAAACAACATCTTCTGCACCGTTATCCGGTGCACTGCCCGTGAAGGCTTTACAACCCAAACACGTGGATGAAAACCCTTATATGGCAAAAAGTGATGCAAACATCCATCACGACGGCTACAACACCGACTCAACGGATGAAATTCTGCCGCTCGGCATCTATCCGGAAATCAATGTTTCCTTTGAGACAACGAACCCGAACGCCTCACCCGCGATTTACTTTGACAACTACGGTCACGCGGTCGTGCCACTGCTCGGCGGCATCGCCATCCGTGATCTGAATGCAACAGAGACGAAGACGCTCGGCTATTTTTCACCGATGCAACATGATGGCGGCGGTTACGTCATCCAGAGTTCCTACACATTCCTTGACTCTAAAAACCGTGTCGTCTGCCCGACGAGCAACAACCATGTACTGATACTGCGTACGACAGAGGAAGATGGCAGCGTCATTCCGGAATTTGAAAAGGTTCTGGATATTGATATCAAGGCAGCTGCTGAGACCGCGCTCGGCAAAGAGCTGACACAGAATCTTCTGTCCGTGGTCTTTGACTACGACGGAAACCTTTGGTTCGCCACCGGCGGCTTCCGAATCTATCCCGAGCGGCAGCAGCAGGGTGTTCTCGGCTACATTGCCCACACAGCGATAGAATCGATTCTGAATGGCGAACAAACCGATCTTTCAAAGGCTGTCTTTGTTTACGGGCTGCCCCTTGGCGAGGGCGCAGAAAACGGCATTGCTGCCTCCAAAGACGGTGCGGTCATTCTGACGAACCAGAACTGCTATCTGTTGCGCGCGGAAGAAGGTGTGAACGTTGTGTGGCGCACGCCATATGAGAGTGTCGGTGCGAAAGTCAGCCATGATGGCGATAAGACTACCGGCGGCGGCCTTGCCTGGGGTGGCGGCTGCTCGCCCACACTGACACCAAACCTTGTACTGTTCACCGACAACGCAGACCCCGTTAAGCTTCTTGCGCTCGACATGAAGACCGGAGAGGTCGTAGCCAGCATGCCTGTTTTGGATGATCTGCCCGATGGGTATCAGGTGGCGGTTGAGAACTCTGCAATCGTTTATGACGACGGTGAAGGCACCGTCAGCACGATCGTCTGCAACTGGTTCGGCGCTGGTAACGCAGGTCTTGCCGACCCTGACAATGACTCTTCGATTCAGAGCTACGCCAACATTTATGACCAGAACTGGCTGATGAAGGGTAATGTTATGATCGCCCCGGGCGTTGAGCGGGTGGACACCCTAAAAACCGCCGATGGCTATGAAATGAAGAGCGTCTGGAGCCGGAACGATTTGCGCGACACGGCGATCATGAAGCTCTCCACTGCAACAGGCTATATCTACGGTTACGTACAGGATTTGGATACCGGCATGTGGCAGTACATTATTTTGGACTTTGCAACAGGCGAAACCGTCTTCACGATGGATGTGTCCAACAAATACGGCTACAATAATATGGCTATCGGCATGTACACCGGCAGCAACGGAAATACGCTCTACTGCCCGACAGGCTATCTGGAACTGCTGCGTTTTCAGGATCGCTTTGTGTACCTGCCCGAGCTTCCGTACCGTGAGGTTGATCTGGATCAGGTGGCAAGAAATGTTCTTTCGCAGGATCAGTTTGCGCAGGATGGCGGTGAAGGTACGGTTGCAAGCTGGCACAACACCGCGACCATCTGCAACGTGCATCCCAACACCATGGTAGCCTTCCGCATGAACAACCTGTCCGGCAGTGCCTCCGATCTGACGCTCTACGCCTATGGTGCAGACGGCAAGCTGGAAAAGGTTGGCTCTGAACTGTGGTCGCTCACAGACGAGACCGGAGCAAATGTGACGGAGCTGACAGACGGCGTGCTCTATGAGCTGCGCGTGACCGTCTCCGACGGCGGTGATCTCGACCTGAGCGAAACAGAAAAAGAAATCAAGCTATCTGTTGTACTTGGAAAATAAATCAGTTTGAAGATAAATCAGTTTTGAAGACAGCTATCATTTACCGGATTTTTATCTGCTGTAAACTTAGATCGTAGATGCGATGATCTGCATCCTGCCCTGTAATTCTACTTTGCCGTAGCCGTCGGGCAGGATCAGATGATCGCCCTTTTTTAAAGGAGTACCGTTCAGGGTGCCTTCGCCCTCTACCACGCTCATGAGAACAAAGGGCTTATCCTGCCAGGTCTCCACACGGTGTTCCACATCAATGCGGTATACGGTGTAGTAAGGGCACTGGATCAGCTGCTGAATGGCATCGTCCTTCTTCTCGGTATGCACCACACTGTTCTCTGCGGATTTTGCCGGAACGGTGATCACATCGATACTCTGTGCGATGTGCAGCTGTCTGGGCTTGCCGTTGCTCAATCTGTCGTAATCATACACACGATAAGTAATATCGCTGCTCTGTTGGGTCTCTAAGAGAAGAGTTCCTCCCTTGATGGCATGCACGGTACCGGGATCGATCTGGATGAAATCCCCGGGCTTAATGGGAATCTCTCGGATGAATTCCTTCCATCTGCCCTCATGGATCATCCGCTCCAGTTCTTCCTTCGTCTTCGCATTGTGTCCGGCTACCAGCGTAGCATTCTCCTTGCAATCCAGGATGAACCAGCACTCGGTCTTACCCAGGGATCCGTTCTCATGAACCTTCGCATACGCATCATCCGGATGTACCTGAATGCTGAGATCGTCCTTCGCATCAATGATCTTGACCAGCAGAGGGAAACGATCCATTCCCGTGTTTCCGAACAGCTCGGGGTGCTTCTCCCACAGCTCGGACAGCTTCATTCCCTTATAAGCGCCGCTTGCCACGGTGCCGTCTCCGTTGGGATGAGCGCTGATTCCCCAGCACTCCCCGATGTCATCTCCCTCAATGGGGTAACCGAATTCTCTGTTCAGCCGGGTGCCGCCCCAGATATTGTGGGTACACACCGGATTTAAAAATATAATATCTTTATTCATGCTCCTGTTCCTGCTTTCTTTGAATCTGTCCGTGATACATTTTTATTTATACTAATAGCTCAACATTACGGTGCTGTCAATCATTTCGTGTTACCTTCTTCCCTCACCCCGGACACGATCACCGACACCAGATAGAACTCTGCCTTGTCTTCCGCATGGGTCTCCGTGATCTCCACATGTACCCGGTGTTCCCCATAGGGCAGGTGCTCTGCCACCGTTATCAGCTGCATTTTGTCTCCCCAGGTCTCATCGAAGGTTCCGTCCAACACGCACGCCGTCTCAGGGTTCTCATCGACCACTGCCGTGGCAATGGGTGCAGGTCCGTCCTTCACTCGGCGGTATTGCACGGCGGCACCGGTCCCCCGGAAAGTGAACTCCAGATAAGCTCCTTTTTCCCCGGCGCTCCATCCGTTTCGGAAAATATCCGTGATATCTCTCTGCGGTGTCATATCTTCTTCAAAACCGCTCTTCTCCGGTGTGGAATTAAAATATTGTAGTCTCACGCAATGCTCATAGGCATTTTCTGTCAGCGGAGCCGGAAAAATTTCCTGCGGCTCTTGCGTTTTATCATGGATTACCTTTTCCAGGAAATTCGTGATCACAGATGCCATGAATTCATGCCCAAGATTATTGGGATGGAGAAAATCTGCCGTAATCTTCTCTGCCGGCAGTTTTCCTGCCGCCACAGCGGGATAGATGCTGTTCTGCATGCTGATGCAGGGCAGATCATAATGTCTCCCGATCTGCGCATGATAGTATGCAGCACTTTTACCGGTATCATAATAGACATTATGGATCAGCACCATTGCCGGTGCGCTCGCACTGCCATAAATCTGCCTCACCAGGCCTTCGTAGGTCTCGCAGAAATGCGGCGTACTGTGATCGTTCACGGAAAACTCTACAAATACCAGATCCGGCAGCCGCGGAAGCAGGTCTTCCTGTACTCTCGCCGCACCGAACTGGGAATTGGTAGCTCCGATTCCCGCATTCACGTAATCGAATTCCGTATTGGGGAACACTTTCCGAAGCCATGCAACGGTTCTTGCAGCATAGCATTGATCCGGCTCCGTCGCTGCGAATCCCTGCGTAATTGATCCGCCGATGAATCCCACCGTCAGTCTCTCCCCTTGGGCTGCCCGGCTCAGGAAATTTTTCAGTCTGCCCAGATTACCACGGTTTAAGATACCGGCCTCTTTATCAATAACATTTCCCGCACATTCTTCACATTTTAAATAGCTTTCCATCATACGCTGTCTCCAAAACCGCAAAGGACCCGCTCATCGCGGGTCCCTCGATTCTATCTTCTGCCTTCTTCTGTATCGCTTGTTGTGACCACGCTGTGTTCTTTGATATAGTCAACCACTTCATCGATGGTCGTAAACGCCAGCCCTACGTAGCTGTCTGCTGCGCCATAGTAAATGGCGATCCTGCCGCTCTCGGAATCATGAATGGTAGCGCAGGGGAAGCATACATTCGGTACGAATCCTCTCTCCTCATACCACTCTTCCGGTGTCAGCAGGAAGTTCTCACAACGATATTTTACGATGGACGGGTTGTCAATATCCAGGATTGCTCCACCGATGGAATAGACATAACCATTACAGGTTCCACTCACACCATGATAGAACAATAGCCACCCTTCGGAAGTCTCAATGGGAGCTGCACCGCCACCGATCTTCAAGGACTCCCACCATTCGGAAGACTTTCCCATCACATGTCTGTGTTTGCCCCAAAATACCATATCGGGGCTCTCACTGACGAAAATATCACCGAAGGGTGTATGTCCGCTGTCGGAAGGACGGGACAACATCATGAAATTGCCGTGTACTTTTCTTGGAAACAGTACAGCGTTACGGTTAAACGGAAGGAACGGATTTTCAATTCTTACAAAAGTCTTGAAATCTGTCGTTTTAGCAATACCGATGGCTGCACCGTAAAAATCCTGACACCAGATGATGTAATAGGTATCTTCTACCTTCACCAGTCTGGGATCGTAAGCGTAGATCGGCATAAAGGGCTTGCCTTCTTCATCTACAAACTGAATCTTATCTTTAGCAAAATCCCAATGAATTGCATCTTTGCTGCGTCCCATGTAGATATAAGGAATACCGTTGACCTGTTCCCCACGGAACACGCCGATGAATTCATCACCGTAAGGCATTACGGCACTGTTGAAGATTCTGGCTACTCCTTCTACGGGATTTCTGCCAATGATAGGGTTCTCACTATATCTCCATACCGGTGCTCCGGTATGGTCTTCGGGTTTATCCTGCCAGGGTACATTAGGTACTGCAGGGCTGATCATCTTAACCTTGCTCATTCAGGTTACCTCATTTCTGTATTATTTATCTTGCTTCCTGTTTTAAGAACTCTTCATTTCTGCGGATGAGTTCACATCTCTGTGCCACACACTCCACGCTTCTTCCGGGATCGGAAGGGGTGTGGAATACATAATCCACAAGCTTATCTATGGTAGTAGTTGCCACATGCATGCGGGTATCGCTGGATGCATAGTAGATAAAGACTTCCCCCTTCTCATTCGCGATAGCACCGTTGGTAAATACTACGTTTGAAACATCTCCCACTCTCTCTTCCCCTCTGGGACCGATCAGCAGACCCGAAGGCTCTGCGATCACTTTTGCCGGATCTTTTAAGTCCGTGGCAAAGGCATAAATGACGTAACGTAAACCGGCTGCGGTATTACGTACTCCATGTGCGATATGTATCCAACCTCTGTCTGTTTTGATGGGGGTAGCGCCCGCACCGTTTTTGGCCTCGGTAATGGTGTGATATTTACGCAGACTGGTCATGCGCTCTTCGTCGATCACTGCATGAGTGATATCGTCACACAGTCCGAAACCGATTCCTCCGCCACTTCCGGTCTCGATGAAATCATCCATCGGTCTGGTGTAGAAGGCATATTTGCCATCCACGAATTCCGGATGCAGCACTACATTTCTCTGTTGGGGAGAACGAAGGGTCTTTAAATTCTCCAGTCTCTCCCAGTGCTTTAAGTCTTTGGTTCTTACAATGCCTGCAGCCGCTACTGCTGCGGACAAATCATTTACGGAGGTATCTTTGCTTTCGGAACAGAACACACCATAGATGTAACCATCTTCATGTTTGGTGAGACGCATGTCATAGACATTGGTCTCTTCCGGGCAGGTGTCATCTAACAGAATGGGATAATCCCAGAAACGGAATCCATCGACACCATTGTCACTCTCCGCCACACCAAAGAAAGACTTTCTGTCGTTGCCTTCGATACGGGCTACCAGATAATACTTGCCGTTTAATTCAATGGCTCCGGAATTCATGACCGCATTGATTCCCAGACGCTCCATGAAATAGGGATTGGTCTTGGGATTGAGATCATATCTCCAGGTCAGGGGAATATGTTCTCTGGTCAGAACCGGATATTCATAACGGTCGTAAATACCGTTGTAGAAATCGGACTTTACATTTTTACGGGAAAGCAATTTCTCCTGCTTCTCTTTCTCTATGTAATAACGCTCTAACATCTCTTCATAACCTCCATGCACATTCTGCCGTTATGGTAAGGGCACTTCCAAGGCTCCACGATAGGACGGCCGGGATAGGGATTTCCTTCCGGATCCACTTCCCAGAACCATTCGGAACCGGCTCTCTTATCGATCACATGATCCCGGATAAATGCCCATTCCTTCTCGGCTGCTTCCAGATATTCCTTCTTCTCCGGCTCTTTCTCATAGCCGTTTAAGAAACCGATCACAGTCTCTGCCTGTACCCACCAGACTCTGTGCACATTCACGACACCTCTGTCACATTCGTTTGCCAGAGAGTGTCCGTCGAATGCCACCTTATAGATCTGCGCAGTCAGATCTTTGGTGATGACATACATCTTCTGTGTCAGTTCCGGATCATCCAGCACCTGACAGCCTCTGTCGATCAGCCAGGCGGTCTCGATGTCGTGACCGTAGGAATGCAGATCCAGAATACTGTTATAATGCTTGTCAAAAAATACTTCCTGTCTGTGAAGCTTCGGATTATATATCTTCTCCGCGAAGAGATCCATGATCCACAAAAGGCGTCTTTTCACCTTCAGGTCACCGGATACCCGGTACAGCTCCGTATAAGCTTCAAATACATGAAGCAGGGTGTTCATGGTCTTGTCTGCCAGGACACCGTTCTCCGACAATTTCTCATTGGATTCCGGTTTAAAGTCTCTGGTGAATGCTTCCAGATATCCCACCTCATCCATACACGTAGTCTCAATCAAAGTAAACAGCTTTTTCGCCAGCTCCAGGGCTTCTGCGTCACCGCTTGCCTCATAATAGGAGGACAATGCATAAATGCAGAATGCCTGATTGTACGTATGCTTTGTAGTATCCTTCGGTGTTCCGTCGTAATTTAAGGACCAGTAGATTCCGCCGTATTCTTTGTCCAGACAATAGTCTTTCAGGAAAGCGTATCCATGCTTTGCCTCATCAAGCAGACTTTCGTCTTTTAACAGTGTATATGCATTGGAAAAAAACCAGGTGATCCTGCTGTTCAGGATACAGCCCTTTTCTGCCTTTTTATCCAGATTCAGATCATAATCCAGGTAGCCGTAATAGCCGCCGAACTCGTCATCTCTCATTCCTTTCCAGAAAGGAATGATCCCCTCTGTCAGATGGTTTTTAATTTCTTCCCGCATTTTCATTGTTTCTATGTTCATCATGTTCCGCACTCTCCTTTGTATTAACCCTTGACAGCGCCGGAGGTGATTCCACTGTAGATCTGTTTCTGACAGAGCAGGAATACGATCAAAGCGGGCAACAGAGACATCAGTACACCTGCACAGATCAGATTGTATTTGCTTCCAAGAGGTCCGGTGAAGGTATACAGGGAGGTTGCTACCACACCGAGAGTCCTCTTGTCCTGCAGATACAGACTGGCGCAATAATACTCGTTATATACGCCTACTCCCTTAAGCACCATCGAAGTTACGATAGCGGGCTTCAGAAGCGGAAGAATGATCTTCCAGTAAATGGTAAAATAGGAGGCTCCGTCGATAAATGCGGATTCATCCAACGATACCGAAATGTTTTCCATGAACTGGATGAAGATGTAGATGGAGATAACATCCGTACCCATACTCATAATGATATAACCATACAGATGATTGATAAATCCAAGGTTACTCATGATCTGGTACACAGATACCTGCATGGCAATTCCGGGAAGGAGGGTTGCGAACAGGAACAGGCTGCGGATCAGTCCGTTGCCGGGAAACTTGAACCGGTTCAGTACATAAGCGAGCTGTGTTCCCACCAGGACGGAGCCTAACAGTACAAATACCAGGATGATCGCTGAATTCAGATATGCTCTGCCCATGTTGGCGCGGTTAAAAGCGTCAATAAAGTTCTGGAAATTCAGCCAACTTTCCGGCAGGGTCATTACATTGGTGCTCTGGTACTCTGCATCGGTCTTGAACGCCGTGATGACGCAGGATACGATGGGCAAAAGTGCCACGAAGGAGAAGAATACCAGGCTGAAATACTTAATAACGATCCAGATGACAGCGCCTGCACTGTAATGTTTGTGGTTAATTTTCATCTTTGCCATTTTACATTGCCTCCTTCTTCCATCTTCTCTCTCTTCTGAGCCGTTTTCTTCTGGTATATTCTTCATTATCCGCATCGGAGCTTCTAAATACCAGTTTGAAGAAAAGCTTTTGTAAAATTGTTGCCGCAAAAATAATCAGTAACAGTACCACCGCCATAGCAGACGCCAGACCTACCTGCTGGTTGGTATGTGCGATCTTATCCATCAATACGAAATACGTTGCGGTTCCGCCGCCACCCTTGGTGATAACGTAAGGAGGATCGAAAGCACTCAGGGAACCTGTGATGGACAGGATCACGTTCAGCGTAACGATGGTCTTAATGCTGGGTAAGATAATATGTATAAATTGTTGGAATTTATTGGCACCGTCCAGCTCTGCTGCCTCGTACATCTCGGAGTCCACGGACATGATGGCACCGATGAAGAGTACCATGTTGTTGCCGTAATAACGCCATACCGAGGAAGCCACCAAAGAGATATTGTTAACGCTCTTGTCCTTCAGCCAGAACGGAAGACTTTCTAAGTTAAATCCACACCACTGTAATACCGTATCGAATACAAATCCTCTGGTGTAGAAGAATTTGAAAATAAATCCAATGGCAATACCACTGATCAGATAAGGGAAGAACATGAATCCCTTGAACATATTGCCAAACTTGGTCTTAAAACTAAGGATCGTTGCCAGGTACAACGCAAGTACCAGCTGCACCATTGCGCCTGCCATGTAATAAAGGCTCAGCTTCAAAGCACTGAAGCATTCATCTTTCTTAAATACGTCGATGTAGTTCCGAAATCCTACAAACTGTCTTTTGTCTACCGGGGTAGCATATTTCATTTTATAAAAACTGAATTTTACCATCTCTCCAAAAGGAAGATAGGTGAACACGAACAGCAAAAGCAGGGGAATGATCATGAAGGACAGTATGACGATGGTCTGTTGTCCGTTCCTGCTCTTTACCCATTTTTTCATGCTGAAGGGTTTTTTTGTTTTCTTCATTGTCTCTGCACCCATCGAAATACCTCCATGCCCTTCTCTCTTAGATAAGAGGGAACCGGATAAATGGTTCCCTCTCACTTCAGAAGATTAAATTAGTTACCTATTAATTACTGGATCTCTACACCACAGCTCTCCTGTGCGGAAGTCCACTCTTCGTTCCACTCGTCGATGATCTCATCGTAGGTCTTGGAGCCATCTGCTGCACACTCTACCAGCTCCTGCAGCTTGGTCTCACCGTTGTTGTTGATGTTAAGACCACTTTCAGCGTTCAGCTCGTTTAACAGATCCTCTTCGCCTTCGATCGCAGGATCATCCACTACAAAGTCGATACCCTTGAATGCTGCATAGAAATCCGGTAATCTGGTATCCTTGATAGCAACGGGAAGTCCGCCGCAGTCATAGGAGAATCCGGATTCTTCTGCCATGAACTTAACGAAGCACAGAGCTGCTGCCTGATTGTCTTCGGTGGTATTAGCATTGATACCAAAGCTGTAGTCAGGGCCTACAGATGCTGCCTGCTTACCGCTGGTCAGGGTAATAGGGAACGGCATATAAGCGATATCATCGCCGTGATCGCCGGCTTCCTTCATCTGAGGAACTGCCCAGGAACCAAGAACCATGCATGCGATCTGGCCATTGTTGATCATACCCTTACAACCTTCCCAGTCCGTGGTGGAGTAGTCTTCCTCGGTAAGGCCTTCAGCAACTGCATCGTACATTACCTTGTATACGTTGTAAGCGCCTGTTCCGTCGCCGGGATCAGCAAAAGGATTGGCTGTGTGCAGTAACTTCTGGTTCATATAAGTGCTGTCTCCGGTAGCACTGCCGCTGATAGCGGGATCCCACTGGGCGCCCATTGCCCAGCCTGCTGCGTAGTTGGTGTACAAAGGAACGATAGAGCTGTCATACTCTTTGATCTGCTTTAATGCTGCGATGAAATCTGCGGGAGTCTTAGGTATCTCTGTGATTCCTGCTGCTTCGAATACTGCCTTGTTGTATACGATGCCGCCGTTAACGCCTGCGGTGTAAGGAATACCATATACCACGCCTTCGTACATCTGGTTGTAGTAGTTCAGCTGTCCGTCCATCTCGGTAGTAGTTCCAAGAGGAAGGAAGTATGTGCTTAAGTCAGCCTTGTCAACTGCGGGGATAAACATAACATCGCCCCAGTCACCACCCTGCAGACGAAGCAGCGTATCACTTGCATAGTCGGTGATACCTTCAATATCAACAGTGATGTTGGGATACATCTCGTTGAATGCATCAATGTAAGTCTGGAAAGGAACTGCTGCGCCGTCCTCTAACAGGTCGGTACGGTTAGTCAGGACCTTAATGGTCGTGGTAATGTCGGTGTAATCCTCACCCAAAGTAAGCTCTGCGTAATTCAGACCGGTTGTCTCGTCTGCTTCCGTAGCAGCCACGGTGGAAGCCTCTGCTGTTGCAGGTGTGTTGCTTGCGGTGCTCTCAGCTGCGCCGTTGTCGGTGCTTCCACATGCGACCATGGACAATGCCATGACAGATGCTGTGGAAAGAGCTAAAAACTTTTTCATCTTCATAATGAAATCCTCCTTAATAATGTTTGTTACATTTGATAGCGTTTACTGTTTTGTAACTTAATTTAATTATATATAATTATATTAATTAATCATCAACTATTCTTGTTTTTAATCTCTTATTCTTGCTATTTTCGTTATTATCTTCTATTTTCACAAGTTTTATTCCTATGTTTTGTATATATTATACAATTAAAACAATTGATTTGAGTTAAATTAGCTTATTTAATTAACTAATTTTTCTTTCTTTACATCCTTTGACATTGAAATAGCTTAAATAATGGTTTATAATGTATTTAAGCTTACTTCATTTTTTCAAAAAAGCATGTTTCTAATGTGAAAAACAAATTTTTCACATGAAGTTTTGTTCCTGCACAAGCTGCTAAAGCAGCCAAAGTTTGAAGCTTGCGGAAAGGCAAGGTTTTTGTATGAACATTTCCACCACTTTTCTTAACGCATTGAAGCACACTTCCTCCGATGTGGAGGGACAACGTTCCCCAGAGATTCTCCTGGGACAGATCTACAAAGTATCCCTGGAAGACAAAGGCTTTTTACTGCCTCTGGCCGGTGGGGAATTCCGCCTGTTAAATCCCTTTTATTATGAATGGAACCCCTTTCCTTCTTATCTGCTGCTCTACACCTTAGAGGGTAGTGCTCTCCTTACCACCCGGGACAATGAGGTGATCCTGGATCACGAGCATCTGTTGTTCTTAGATTGCAGTCAGGGTTTCTCCCTCCGGCTGTTGCAGGGAAAGTGGCGCTTTCAGATGTTTTTCTTAAGTGGAAGGGAACTTTCTTCTTATTATAGCATATTTGAAGCTTATTTTACCTGTTGTTATCCGATTCCCATCGGTTCCTGTGTCTCACAGCGCATGCAGCAGCTAACAAAATTTCCCTTTACCCCGACCCCCGCAGAGCAGCTGCAGATTCATAGGGAGCTGACCGGCATGTTCACCGAGCTGGCATTGTCTGCCCTGTCCGTCTCCCGGGATGCGAAGCCCATTCCTGCTTATCTGCTGTCCATGAAAGCGGATTTTGAGGAAAACTATGCAGAAAATCACTCTTTGGAATACTTTGAGCAGGCTTTAGGCATCAGCCGCTACCGCCTGTGCCGGGAATTCTCCGCTGCTTTCCATATTTCTCCGCTCCAGTATCTTCAGGAGAAAAAAATAGAAGCAGCCATATCGCTGCTCCTATCTACGGATGATCCGATCCACGAGGTGGGGTCTATGATAGGCATCGACAATACCAATCATTTCATCCACCTGTTCAAAAAGCACACTGGTGTCACACCCTTTGTCTACCGGCAGAACGCGCCGCAGTCTATACGTGAGACACACTGTCCTTCAGCACCAGGCGGCCTTCCACCACGGTGACTCCCCCTTTGAAATTATCACTGGTGATCTTCTTGATCATATTATGAATAGCTCTTCTCGCCATCTCTCCCATATCTACTTCATAAGTAGTAATACGGATATCACTGAGTCCGGGATACAGGTAATTATCAAAGCCGACCACTGAGATGTCCTCCGGTACACGATATCCGTTCTCTTTCAGCTTCTTAATGAGAAGGCTCGCGGTCAGATCGCAGTTGCATACGAACGCGGTAGGCATATCCTTCGGAAGCTGCAACATATTCACCGTATCGATCTTGCCGGTCTCAATATGACGATCATCCAGCACCCATTCCTTCTTCTGTTCCAACCCCAGCTCTAAAAGAGCTTTCTGATAACCGAAATACCGGTCCGTAATACTCTCCGTGGCCAGCAGGGTTCCCACATAAGCGATCTTGCGGTGTCCCATCCGGTACAGATAATAGGTCAGTTCATAGGTTCCGTAGTAGCTGTTGGAGATCACGGAATCACTGGCTTCCCTTCCGTTATAATAATCCAGATAGATCACAGGGATCCCAGCTTCTGTATTCAAATGCTGCAGGTAATCATCCATCATTTTACCAATGACGATAATGCCATCCACCTTGCGTTCCTGTACCAGCTTCGGCAATCTGCCATTCTCTTCCTCTGCCATTCCGATGACCTCCAGCATGGTAAAGCATTCCTTTGCTGTGGCTCTTGTAGCTACCGACTGATACATCTGCCAGTAAAAGGACTCATATTTATCCAAAAATCTCTCAGAGATCAAAATGCCGATATTGTAGCTCTTCTGGTTCTGACTTTTTCTTGCCGCTGACGGCTGCTGATAACCCAGTTCTTCCGCAATACTGTGGATTTTTTCCCTTACTTCCTCACTGACGCCTTTTTGTCCGGACAGTGCTTTTGACACTGTTACCGTGCTGACTCCTACCCGTTCTGCGATATCTGCTAATTTTACTGCTTTTGCCATAATTTCGTACTCCTTATCGCTATTTTCACTGTCATCTCCGTTAAATCATCAACCCTACTTAAATCTTAGTAATCTGAAAATCTTTTGTCAAGGCATGCTCCTGCCCAGTTTTACGCCTCAGTCAAATGGATCAGCCTGCTGCGGTAGTCACCCCACAAAGGTGCTATTAACATGCCGGCCTGCATCAGCACATCACCGCCGAGTACTTCTCCGGTCTCCTCTATGCGGTAGCGGTTTTCCGGTGACAATCCTTTCAGACGCACTCTTCTGCTGTGAAAATTCGGTCTTGATAATACCTGTACATAAGTTATCAGCGCTTCCTTTTTATCCTTGGAAGCTACCATGTAGCAGTCGTAGCTGCCGTTTTCTAAATATGACGCGATCCGCCAGTAATCTCCCCTGCGGATCAGATCGTTGTATTTGTGATACATAGCGGTCTGTGCAGGGATCTGCTGCCTGTCCTCCTCAGGAATCTTCGTGATATCAAGCTCGTAGCCGAAGGTACCCGCCAGTGCCACATGCCCCCTGGTCTCAAAAGGTGTCACTCTTCCCAAGGCGTGGTTGGGGCAATCCGATACATGGGCTCCCATAGTGGATAACGGATATAGCAACATCGTGCCTTCCTGAATCTTCAGTCTCTCAATTGCATCCGTATCATCGGAACACCAGATCTGCGGGCTGTAATACAGCATGCCAGGATCGAATCTCGCTCCACCCCCGGAGCAATTCTCTAAGAGCAGATGAGGAAATTCCGCAAGCAGTCTCTCCTGCAGTTCGTATACCCCCAACACATATCTGTGGTACAACTCTCCCTGACGATCCGCAGGCAGTTCCACGCTGCCCAGATCCGACAGCTGACGGTTCATGTCCCATTTCACATATTCGATATTGGTGCTGTGCAGCACTGCCGCCACGCTTTCAAAAGCATGATCTCTGACTTCCTTCCGGGACAGATCCAGTACATACTGATTCCGGCACAGGCTTCCTACACGGCCCGGAATGGAGATTGCCCAGTCGGGATGCTCTCTGTACAGATCCGAATCCGGCGAGATCATCTCCGGTTCGAACCAGATACCGAACTTAAGTCCCATGGCATTTACCTGATCCACCAAAAGTTTCAGACCTCCCGGCAGCTTCTGCTCATTGACCTTCCAGTCACCCAGGCTCGTGCTGTCATCATTACGGTGTCCGAACCAACCATCGTCCATGACCAACATTTCGATTCCAAGCTTTGATGCCTGCTTTGCAATCTTTAATAATTTATCGGTGTTAAAATCAAAGTACGTAGCTTCCCAGTTATTGATCAGGATCGGACGCTTTTTATCCCGGTATTCTCCACGGATCAGATGCTCGCGGTACATATCATGATAATGATGTGTCATACCGCTAAGCCCCTCTGAAGAATAAGTCATTACTACTTCGGGCGCAGCAAAGCTTTCTCCCTGCTCCAGTTTCCATACAAAATTCTCCGGATGGATCCCCATAGTCATACGGATGGAGTCGAACTGTGACAGCTCTGCCTGTGCCAGGAAATTACCGGAATATACAAAATGCATGCCGTAGACTTCACCGGTATCCTGCGTTGCATTTCCTGACAGCAATGCAATAAACGGATGCTCCTGGTGGGAGGATTCTCCTCTGACAGACCCAACGCTCTGCTTACCATGCATCAGGCTTCTCCTCTCCATCTGACGTTCTCTCCCCCAGGAACCGTGCAAGGTAAGGATGTCATACTTTTCATCCGTACAATCCAGATCCAGGCAGGCAGACATAACTTTTGTCAGATAAATCGGCTGTTCTGCTGTATTTTTCAGGATTACACTGCGGGTGATCACATCTACTTTTTCAAATGTAGTATAGATCAGTTCTGCCGTCAAACCGGTCGTCTGGTCCTCCAGGTGCAGGATCAGGGTGTCGCAATCCTCCTCTCCCGGAAAAGTAGAAGGCAGCCCGGGAAGCGCGGGCTTCCCCTTTACGATCTCATGGGAGACGTAATTTAGCTGCACTCCCACATGTCCTCCCACGGTCCGGATGGAGACAGCACTCTCTCTGTAGTCTCCTAACCCGTTCCCCGGATACTCCATAGGGAAAGAGTCCAAAAAAGAGACCCGTTCTCTGTTATTTTTGGAAGGAACAAAAGGTGCTTCTCCGGTGCGCATCAGATATACCGGTGCCGGTGTGCCTTCGGTATACTGCAATTTCTGCCCGTAATATATGTGTCCCACAAAATTCTCCTGATCTACAATTGCCAGAAGATAGCTGGTATGCTCCGTGTCCAGCCAAAAAGTTCTGTCCTGTTCGATGTATCTGATTGCCATACTTTTACCTCTTTCTTTCCGGAATAAAAATTTTACTAAAAATCAGCATCCGCTTTCCAAAAATCGTCATTTACAAACTTCTCCGAGCGGCAAGTGCGCCCCTGTCTTTTATGCTTTCTGTTGATATATCTGTCACAAATGTAAAAAAGCAAACGGTGCTTCCGTTTTTGCCTTCAAAAACTGCATCAGCATCAGTCCGCAGCGCATGGATACCCGCTCTTGTCTCAGGATCCGGAGTACCTCCTGTCTGTCCGCCAGGATCACCTGAATATCCTCAGTGTTCTCCATCTGCTGTCCCACCTGCTCCGTCACCGTGCCGAAGATCATACTACCGCTCTCGTCCGTCAGCCCCTGCGCCAGGAAAAAGCCTCTGCGGAATGCCGGCTCCCCGCCTTCATATACCTTCAGTTCCCAACCGGTCTCCTCGATCATCTCCCGGCAGGCAGCCTCCGAAGCCGTCTCTCCCGGCTCGATCAATCCTGCTGGCAGTTCATAGAGATAATCGTCCATGGGGTAACGGTACTGCCGCACCAGTACCAGATGTTGTCCATCCTCCGTTACCGCATAGACCGCCATACCTTCGGGGCGCAGGCTATGAGTCTTATGTTTGATATTATCCTCACCATTGCGGGAAGCAAAATAATAGTGAAACGGCGTCCCGTCCCGCCCCAGTGCATCGATATGATACAGATTTAAAAACGGATTGTCCGTCAGCTTTTCTATGCCCCGGTAATGTTTTTCATCCTTATTCCGCATTCAATATTTCCTCCAACAGCGCCACCGCCAGTTCCGGGTTTTTCATGCCATCCGCCAGTCCTACCGCTGCCGTGTGCTCATACCAGCCGGTCTTTTGCACCCAGGCATTATCTTCCAGCCAGATCCCTGCCACGATCGTCTCTCCCGTCATGGTATTTAACACTTTGATCTGCTGATCTTCATATCTGTCCAATAGTTCCTCAGGCAGATAATCCCTTAAATCCACCAGATAATCCGTGCCGCCCATGAGCTTCAAAAACTCTTCGTCAGAAAAAAACACATCCACCGACCGGGTCATGAACAATACCTGGATCGTGCTGAGATTCGTGGAATCCACGTCGGAATCCGAGTTCGGATCGATCCAGATCGTATAATTCAGGTTCACCACATCCCGTTTGGACATCACACCGTGTTCCCGCAGGAAATCTGTAAAATAATCCGGACCGGTGGCTTCGATGTGCTCTCCGTCCGTATTCACTGCCATGACTCCCATGACGAAGCTTGTCTTGGTGGCAAAATGCACGATCAGGAAGATCAGAATGACGATTCCCGTTGTCACGCCTATGGTAACCCACAGATAATAGTCTATAAAATACTGCCATTTTTCAGAAGGAGACAGTTGTTTCCATTGTTCTTTCTGCCGGATACGGTCTTCCTTTTCCAAATTGCTGTCTCCCTTCTGTTTCTCAAATCTTCCATCTGATAACATCCTGCTTTTAATACTATATCAATCTTTAGTATATCAAACTAATTTAATCTTGTATAGCAGGCTTTTTAATATATTTTAGGTTTATTATTGTTAAAAATAAACAAGAAAAGCCCTGTCATGCACTTCAATTAACATGACAGAGCTTTGTCTTTTCTATTTGTTCGATCAGATAAGAAGGGGAAATGCTTTAGCGGTCCATCTCCGCAATACGTCCGGTGGACTTATGCTCCTTGATGATCCCCTGGATTTCCTTCAGGTCAGTGCACAGCAGGTCACCGGGGATGGTGTTCTTAAGTGCACTGATGGCATTACCGTATTCCAGTGCCCGCTGGTACTCGCCGGGATATGCCAGCAGTCCATAGAGGACACCGGAGATATAAGCGTCACCGCTTCCGATACGGTCTACGACTTCGATATCGGTGTACGGAGCCTCTTCATAATAGGTATCGTCCTTGGCGCTGTAGATAATAGAACCGAAGGTATGACGCTTCGGGCTATGTACGATACGCTGTGTGGATGCCACGATGGAAATCGGATACTCCTCCGTGAAGCTCTTCATAATGCTCTTGGCATCGCCTTCCTTCAGGAAAGTCAGGCGTGCGGTGTCCTCGGAGCAGAAGAAGATATCTACATAAGGCAGAATGGATTCGATGCATTCCTTCGCCTCAGCACCGGTCCACAGATTGCCGCGGAAGTTCACATCGAAGGAGATGATGGCTCCCTGCGCCTTGAAACGCTTGATCATCTCAATGGCGGTTGCTCTCAGCTCGGGGCTCAGCGCCAGTGTAATACCACTGGTATGGAAGCAACGGGTATCGCTATACAGGCTGTCATCATAATCCGCAACACTCAGTTTATTGATAGAAGTATTCTTACGGTCATAGACGATACGGGGTTTTCTCGGATAAGCACCATTCTCATAATAGTACACGCCCAGTCTCGCATCCTTATCATCGTCGTATACCAGGTAGTCATCGCTGACGCCGCAGAGACGTACACGGTTCTTAATATATACACCCAGGTCATTGGCCGGCAGCTTGGAGATAATACCGCAGCGCAATCCGAGCATTGCCGCACCGGTGATGGCATTCAGTTCTGCACCTCCGGCCTGCTTGCTGAAGCTGTCGCCTCTGGTGATACGTTCGTTATCGGGCGGTGATAATCTCAGCATGATCTCTCCCAGGGAGAGCAGGTCAAATTCCTTTTTCTCAGTCAGTTCCATAATATAAACTCCCATCTGCATTTTTGCCAAATGTTGTATCGGAATCTCTCCGGTATTCCTCACAGTGTGCCATTGAAACCCCTTACATTTATTCTTTACATTTGTACTATAACACAAATATATGGCGTCGGTAAAGGTGCCAGACATAAATTAAAAATTTAACGAAAATACTGAATTTGCCGTCAATATCTGCTATAATCAATCTGTATTATCATTCTAAGAATTGAGGTATTTTTATGCATTCAAAATTCCTTTCCGATAGTAACACTTTTTACAGACGTTATTGTCCGGTTCTGATTCTGTTACTGGGAGCACTTCTGCGTCTGTTATACCTGTCCCGGGTGCCCGGTGGCCTACATCAGGATGAGGCTTTTGTCCTGCTGAACTCCTATGACCTTTTACACGAAGGCCGGGATTCCGCAGGCTATGCATTCCCCATCTATATGTCCAGCTGGGGAGACGGGCAGAGTGCCATGTACTCCTGGCTTCTCACTCCTCTCCTACTGTTGAACAAAGGGATTCCCACTACTTTTCTCGGAAGGCTTCCTCAGGCACTGGTAGGTATTCTAACGCTTTGGTGCGTCTATTGTCTGGTAAAGGAAATGTTCGGCCACACTGCGGGTCTCTGGGCCTTATTCGCCTTAAGCGTCTGTCCCTGGCACATCATGGCCTGTCGTTGGGCATTGGATGCCAATATGGTCCCCGGCTTTCTCATGTTCGGTCTGTACTTTTTCGTACGGGGCATGAATGACAACCGTTATCTGTTGCTCTCGGCACTTTTTTACGGTCTCTCCCTCTATTGCTACGCAGTGATCTGGCCGATGCTTCCCATCCTGCTGGCTCTGCAGGTATGTTACGGGATCCGCTATCATAAAATCCATTGCAACCGTTACAGCGTTCTGTCTGTTCTGCTCCTGTTTGTCCTGGCATTACCGTTGCTTTTATTTGTTCTGGTCAATCAGGGACTGTTGCCGGAGATTGCCTTACCTTGGATCACCATTCCCAAAACACAGGGGTATCGCGGCGGAGAGATTGCTTTTTCCCTAAGTTCTGTTTATGCGAATTTCAAAAACACGGCGCATTTATTGTTATTGCAGGATACCGGAAGTCCCTATGACTTTCTACTGCCCTGGGGATTATTTTACGATATCGGCCGCGTCTTTATCCTGATCGGAATCAGCTGTATGCTGTACCGGCTGATTCGTTCTGTGCGGCAGCATGTGTTTTGCTGGGAATTCTTCCTGTTTGCCCAGCTGGTGGGAGGTGGAATCACCTCGCTGCTGGTCACCGCCAGGATGCATCAGATCAATGATCTCTATATCCCGCTTGTCTTATGCGAGGCATACGGTATCTGGAAATGTTCCTGCCTCCTGAAGGGGAAGTCTCAATCTCTCGGCAGGATTTTTACAGGCTGCACCACTGCATTCTTCCTCATCTGTCTGGTTCTGTTCCAAAAGGACTATTACACCAAGTATGCAGAAACTACAAACGCTTATTTTTCCCAAGGTGTAGAAGACTGTGTTGCGTATTCGATGAAACAGTGCAAGACGCTCGGTCTGACTACGATCAGCGCGGAAAAGGCAACGCAATGGCCCAGACTGCTTCTGTATACACGGACATTGCCTTCCCAGTACCTGGCTACCGTTACCTATGATGTTGCCCCGGCTCCGGCTGCCTTTACCACCGCTGACGGAATCCGGGTCAACACGCGCATCAATTACGATACCATATCCACTGACAGTATTTATATTATTTACTACACAGAGGCCGATCTGTTCAAAGACAGCTTCACCCTGACACCTTTTTATGACTGGTATGTTGCTGTCCCTAAATAGCCTCCATGTAATCAAAATAATCATCTTCGCTGGCAAATAAGATATATTCGTTCTCCACATATCCCATGTATCCGCTGGCTGTTACATATCCCTTCATCGTAAAATACCTCCTTATCAGAAGCCTTTTGTTTGCTGTTCTGATAAGAAGGTATCTTTTTTAATGTCCCATAAAAGTCTCTTAATTTTCCTGAGCCGGCAATTTTTCCAGCACCAGTTCTTTCATTTCTTCCAATAATTCCTCGGTTTTCCCCATCAGGAGTTCCGCATCGGTCTCTACCAGTCCCGTTTTTTTGTATTTATAGGTAAAAAACGGATTGCCGTATGCGGTGAAGCTCATTTCCTCACCATGTTTTTTCAGAAACGCGGGGATCTTCAGCGGGTCTATGGCTGCATCCGGTCGGAAATTAAAGGTGATCCGGCCGTTTTTGCCCTTGATCTCCGTCATATCCAGTGCGTGTGCCGCCATGCGGATCAGTGCGATCCGCAGCAGATTATCCACTGCCTTGGGGATATTGCCAAAACGGTCTAACAGCTCATCCTTCATCTCATCCCGCTCTTTCAGCGTCTCAATGCCGGCGATGCGCTTATAAATATCCAGTTTCTGCGTTTCATTCACAATATATTCCGCCGGAATATATGCATCCACATCCAGGTCGATCACGGTGGTGAAATCCACCGTCGTATGGATTCCCTTCAGATTCTGCACCGCCTCATTCAACATTTTGCAGTAGAGGTCGTATCCTACGGCTTCCATGTGGCCATGTTGGCTCATCCCCAGCAGATTCCCGGCCCCACGGATCTCCAGGTCCCGCATGGCAATTTTGAAACCGCTGCCCAGATCTGTGAATTCCTTGATCGCCGCCAGCCGTTTCTCCGCTACTTCCTTTAACATTTTGTCCCGCTTGTACATCAGAAACGCATAGGCATTCCGGTTGGAGCGTCCCACGCGGCCTCTGAGCTGGTACAACTGGGACAGCCCCAGATTATCCGAGTCATGAATGATCATGGTGTTTACATTAGAGATATCCAGCCCGGTCTCTATAATAGTAGTGGACACCAGCACATCGATCTCTCCGTTGATGAAATCAAACATGATCCGTTCCAGTTCATGCTCCTTCATCTGTCCATGGGCATAGGCCACATTTGCTTCCGGCACCAGTTTCGCGATCTGTGCCGCAATATCCGCAATATTATTCACACGGTTATAGACATAGTAGACCTGTCCGCCCCGGGCCATCTCCCGGACAATAGCCTCTCTGACCAGTTCGTCGTTGTATTCGCAGACAAAAGTCTGGATCGGCAGCCTGTCGTTGGGAGCCTCCTCCAGCACGCTCATATCCCGGATACCGATGAGGCTCATGTGCAGGGTACGGGGAATCGGTGTTGCCGTCAGGGTCAGCACATCCACGTTCTCTTTTAGTTTCTTGATCTTCTCCTTATGAGCCACGCCAAAACGCTGCTCCTCATCGATGATTAAAAGCCCCAGATCCTTGAACTTCACATCCGCCGACAATACTCTGTGAGTACCAATGACGATATCCACCATTCCCTTTTCCAGATCTTTTACTGTCTTTTTGATCTCCGAAGATGTGCGAAAACGGCTCATCAGGGCAATATTGACCGGGAAATCCTTCATTCGCTGCACAAAAGTGTTGTAATGCTGCTGTGCTAAAATGGTGGTAGGCACCAGGTACACCACCTGTTTGCCCTCCTGTACTGCTTTGAAGGCAGCGCGGATCGCGATCTCTGTCTTACCATATCCCACATCTCCGCAGATCAGACGATCCATGATCCGATGGCTTTCCATGTCGGCCTTGGTGTCCGCGATAGCATTCAGCTGATCCTCCGTCTCCTCAAAAGGAAACATTTCCTCAAACTCCCGCTGCCATACCGTGTCTTTTCCGAAGGCATAGCCTTCACTCTGCTGGCGCACCGCATACAGCTCCACGAGATCCTTTGCCACGGCGCTGACCGCACTGCGGACCTTGGTCTTGGTATGTTCCCATTCCTTGCCACCCAGCTTATTCAGCTTCGGCTTCTTCGCCGCATCGGCGGAGGCGTATTTCTGGATTACATCCAGTCCGGTAGCGAGAATGTACAGATTGCCACCGTCCCGGTACTCAATCTTCAGATAATCCTTGACAATGTTTTCTACCTCTACCTTTTCGATGCCTTTGTATATCCCCAGTCCATGGGTCTCATGTACCACATAATCACCGATCTTCAGGTCATTGAAATCGTTGATCTTCTGCCCCTGGTAGAGTTTCTTCTTTTTCTTCTTACGTTTCTCCGATCCAAAAATATCACTTTCTGACAGCACCACGAATTTCAGCCATGGGTATTCGAATCCTTTATTTACATGCCCATAATAGGTCAGGATCTCTCCGGGCTGTACTTCCCGCATGGGGTCTTCCGTATATACTGCCGTGAGTCCCGCACCGCCGTCTTCCGCATTCCGCAGATCCTCTGCCAGACGTCTTGCGCGAGTACGGGATCCGGACAGCAGCAGTACCCGATATCCACTTTTTTTATATTTTTTCAGGTCTTTTACCAGGGATTCAAAGCTGTTGTTATAGGGGGCAATGTTGCGGGCTGCAATATCCACATGTTTTTCCGTCCGGAAATAGCCGTACTTGGTCTCCATGGCAGCCAGTGTCACCACGGCATTTTTCTCCAATGTGGCCGCAACCTGTTCTCCGCTGTAGAGAATATTCATCTGTCCCGGCAGCACATAGCCTTTTCTCGCACGCTGCTCCATGCTCTCCCGGAATTCCAGTTCTATAGCATCAGCCTGCTCTTTCACCCGCGCCGGTTCATCAATATAGAAGACCAGAGATCGTCCCGCCATATCCGCCAGCAGCTCCGGCATAGTCACCGTATTTTCATAAAAATATCGGATATATCCTTCCAGGTTCGCTTTGCTCTGAAATTCCAACAGCTGTTCCTTCAACTCGCTTACCTGGGTGGCGATCCTGTGGGCTTCCTCCGGCTGGTGGGCATCCCGGAAAATTTTCTCCTGTTTGGCGGCTTCCTTCTCCAGTCTGGCGATTCCCTTGCGAATCTGCTCCTCAGACAACACGAACTCCGTCGCCGGGTAGACCGTGATACTCTCCAGCTTCTCAATGGAACGCTGGCTTAAGATATCGAAGCTGCGGATGGATTCCACTTCATCCCCCCACAGTTCGATACGGTAGGGATTCTCCTCCGTCAGGTCAAAAATATCCACAATACCGCCACGCACGGAGAACTGCCCTGGGCTTTCCACCTGATAGGCTTTCTCGTATCCCATAGCTACCAGCCGGGATGCCAGTTTACTCTCGTCCAGACTACCGCCCCGCTCTGTGTGGATGATGTCCTTCTCCTCCCACAGCACCTGGGGTGTCATCAGTGCCGCATAGGTGGTGACAATGGTGACAGGCTTGCCCTCCACGACTCTGCGCAAGGTCTTGATCCTCTCCTGTACCAGCTGATTACCGTGAATATCTGCCTGGAAAAAGATCAGGTCCTTCGCCGGATACAGCATGACATTTCTGTCATAAAAGCGGTATTCCTCGTAGATCTCCTTGGCTTTTAAGTCATTATAAGTAACGATGACCTTGTATTTCAGGCCATCGCTGAGTCCGTAGATCATGTGAAGTTTCTGTGAGTCCACGCATCCGGACAGGGCAACCGTTCCCTTTCCCTGTCTGACGATCTTACGGACCTCATCATATTCCGCCAGTTCTTTCAATGGCGCAAGTAGTGCCTGCATTTTTTCACGCTTTCTTACTGTTAAAATGGTTCATGGCAGCATCCGCGCTCTCTGTGAGGATCATACGGATCGCTTCTGCGGCGGTCTTCGTAGCATCATCCATAACCTTACGTTCTTCCACCGGGAAATGTCCCAATACATAATCTGCCAGGTCATAATTCTTCGGTTTCTCACCTACGCCCATGCGGACACGGGTAAAAGTATCATGCCCTAACATCTTGATGATATTCTTGAGTCCATTATGTCCGCCGGCGCTGCCCTTTTTGCGGATGCGGATCTGTCCCACATCCAGGCTGATATCATCGGAGATCACGATCAGCTCCGAGGTATCGTCCACCTTATAATAATCCACGATCTCACGGATGCTCTCTCCGCTTAAGTTCATGAAGGTCTGGGGCTTCGCCAGAATCACCTTCTGCCCTGCCACGTAGCCTTTGCCGATCAACGCCTTGTGTTTACTCTCCATGACAGCAATATTTTCTTCCTCTGCTAATCTGTCTATGACATCAAAACCGATATTATGTCTCGTATTTTCATATTCTTTGCCGGGATTCCCCAGCCCTGCGATAATATACATATACTTCTCCTTACTTTCTTGCAATCAATGCGTTATCTTATATTTTCGCATTTTTACGCAGAAAATGCAACTATTGGATATTTTGACACAGGGCTTGACTTTTCCCAGATTATTGTTATACTAAAACAGTTGTACAGCCCATAAAAACAAGGTCTTACAGGGCTCGCCGATTCCCGGCGTAAAATGAATCGAGTGTTCGTGACCTTCCACTCGTAAAACAAAACTAAAGGAGAAAACAAATGAACAAAAAAGTACTGTACCTCGTACACGGAGCGGTGATCGCTGCTCTCTATGTTGTGCTGACCATGTTAGCCAACGCTCTGGGACTGGCTAATTATGCCATTCAGGTCCGCTTCTCGGAAGCCCTGACGATTCTTCCCGTATTTACCCCTGCTGCCATACCGGGACTTTTCCTGGGATGTATCATCAGCAATACCATGACCGGCTGCATGCTGCTTGACATTATCTTCGGCAGCCTGGCAACGCTGATCGGTGCATTTGGCACTTATCTGCTGCGTGATAAGAACAAATGGCTGGCTCCTCTGCCTCCCATCATCGCCAACACCATCATCGTTCCTTTCGTGCTGGCTTATGTGTATCATTTAGAGGGTGGCATTCCTTATTTCATGCTGACCGTAGGCATCGGGGAAGTGATCTCCTGCGGCATCCTGGGCATGCTGCTTCGCACCGTGCTTCAGAAATATCGCAAATACATTTTTGACGTACAGAAATAAGCAATTTAATTCTCTATTCTCATGTACGTGATGAAATGATTGCCATTCTCAGCAAACCACGCTGTGGCATCATTCATTCCCTTCTTATACAGCTTGCCGGTGGCAGGTTCCATAATGACCACATTAAATTCATTAAATCCTGTCACCAGCACTGCTTCCCCGTCCTCCAGGATCGCCAGTACCGGGATATCCTGATTCACATAATACAGCACCGCATCCAGCGTACAGCCGCTTAAATCCAGCACCTGTACTCCCGTCATATTTTCCGACAGGATCGTAGTAGCAGTCTTGCCCTGCGCCAGATCGTACTCGGTGTTACGGGTAATTCCGGCATGTCTGAGAATGTTATCCAGGCATACGGCCAGGCTGTTCTTCTGCTCCGTGACGCTCTCTTCCTTGATGGCCATGATCTGATTCCTGCTGACACGGTTTCCTTTGAGCCATACCGTAACTCCGCGGTCATTGGTCACAATGCCGGACGTGTCATAGGCTTCCTTCACCGCCGTGCCCGGAGCACTATAGATACCGCATACGCCATACGCATTGCAAACATAATACCGGGGCACTTCACTGACCGCATCCAGTTCCAGCTCTCTGCCGCCCTCGAATACAACCTCCTTGGGGTTCAGCACCTTGATGGTCTTCGCATCAATGGAAGATTTCGTCTGAATCTGCACATAGCGCTCATAAATATCGATATTTGCCGTGACCACTTTATTCTGTCCGGCTTCTTCTTCCACATTGTTCATGATCTGGTCATCCAGGATCTCCTGGTAGCTGCCGTTCTCCGTCCGCTGCAGGCGGGACAGTGTGATCTGGTTGCTCTCGATCGTACATCCCACGACATAGATTCCTTCCTGCCCGTATTCTTTCAGGCTGGCACCGGAAGAATTACTGATACATACCTTATACATAGGATAGAAGATCTGTCCGGAATTCTCCGTGCGGATATCGCTCTCCCTTGCCACTCCGTAGATGATGTCCTCTCCCATAAAGCCAAGAGGACGGATGGCATCCCCATCCTCAGCCCGGATCACGGTCTGTTCTCCGGTATTCAGGTTCCGCACATTCAGCTGATTACAGTGATTGATATCGTCCCCTTCCTGCCATACGATGATCTCATGATTCTCCGATACCTGAAGACTGTCATCCTGCCGGATGCTTACCAGTTGCTCTGCGCTTCGGTTCTCCAGATCCACATCATAGACACCGTTTTCGAGGAAAAAGTACAGATGCTGCTGCCTGTTCCGGTACAAAAGCTGGCCCATCTCGTCTTTCAGCACCGCATAACTCTTGGAATATGGAATATAGACCTCTTCCTCGATGGTGTTCAGCGAATTGTCGTAACTTAAGATCTGAATGCCGGTCTCGCCCTCATGTCTTCCGCGGTTCATGTAGCCGTATACGGCAAATTTTACATTGCCGCCCTCGTCCACATCGAGGATCTTGATACCGTGATGGTCATACAGCGTACGACAGTCCGCATTGTCCTTGTCATAGAAAGAGAAGATCACCGTGAGCCCATTGGTCACCGCGTTATAGCAAAGCAGCTGTCCCCTATCGGAAAATACCACGGTATTTCCATCGGTGCTCTCCATCATGTCCACATTTTCATCCGTGATCCCCAGAAGAATCTTATCATTGGCATACATCCGCCCGGTATCCGGGATCTGCGTCATGGTCCGCTCATAATCCAGCAGATACATTCTCTCCGAGGTATATCTGACGCGATAGTATTCTTCCACGCTATAATATATCTTATTTTTCCCCTCACCGGTAGACACTACAAAATCCATCAGCAGGGAAGCAATGTTCCCATTCACCTGTACCAGGCGCAGGGAAGCTGCTCCCTCCTGGGCAGGCTCCAGGTTCCCCCAGGTAATCTGTTGGAAATTGCTGTGGATGTTCACGTTGTGAAAAGTACCGTTATCCGTCAGTTTCGAATTCGGTTCCAGGTATTTAGTCAGTTCCTTTGCCGCTTCTTTGTCATACAGTTTCCCATGGAAATCCGATGCGAACTCCAGGATCTCTGCGATATGCAGGTCGTCGTTCCACAGAATCGTCGTATAATAGTAGACCTTCTGTTCCCCTTCCAATTCCAGGATCAGGGTCAGGCTGTACTGTGTATTGGTATCGATCAGGTCTTTTAAAGTCAGCGTGACCGGAAAGCTTTTACCTCCCGCCTTCCATCCGGTGACTTCTCCGTTCTCTATAAGTCGGGAACCGTCAATGCTGCGGACTTCCATGGAAATTCCCGTGATTTCTCTGCCATAGGTATCCACGGTAAAATTTGCCTGTCTGCCCGCACCCAGCATAGTCACGGTATCTTTCTGGTATGCGACATCCATTTCCACTGTGTTGCCATGCAGCTCGTTGCATGCCACACCGCCGCTCTCCATGGTGATCACGGGAAGTGTCGCCGGAGCCATTTCCATGGTCATGTTATTATGTCCCTGATTCATAATGCCGCCGATGATAAACGCTGATGCTATAAACACCACAACGCACACGGCAATTTTAATAATCGTTTTCTTCATTCTTGCTTCTTCACTCATTTATTATTCAGCAGTTTGTCCAGTGTCGGCATCACATGCAGCATTTCCTCCACAGTACGGATATCCGTACTGTGCTTCGGGCGCATGCTGCCCTTTTTCACCGCACGGATCAACAGATTCTTCGGAGTATGTTCCATGTCGATGAATTCCAGTATCTGTGTCTCGTACCCCTGCTGTTCCAGGAGATTCGCTCTGAGGGCATCTGTAAGCAGTGCCGCGATACGTTCCTTGATGATCCCATATTTCAATACCGGCTTCAGAGAATCACACTTAATCTGTCTGTTCAGTTCGTGCTGACAGCAGGGTACCGCCAGGATAACTCTGGCTCCCCATTTTACCGCTTTGTCCAGGGCATAATCCGTTGCCAGGTCACAGGCATGCAGTGTCACCACCATATCCGCGACATCCGTTCCCTCATAGGTGCTGATGTCTCCCCGTTCAAATTTTAATCTGTCATAGCCCAGCTTCTCCGCCAGTTCATTGCAATGTTTGATCACATCAGTCTTCAGATCCAGTCCGGTTACCTGAATATCTCTATGCTGTAATTCGTGCAGATAGTAATACATGGCAAAAGTAAGATAAGATTTGCCGCAGCCGAAATCAATGATCCGGATCGTCCGGTCTGTCGGCAGTTCATTGATCACATCCTCGATGAATTCCAGATAGCGGTTGATCTGGCGGAACTTATCGAATCTCGCCTTCGTCACACGACCGTCCGGCGTCTGCACACCCAGTCCCACCAGAAAATCCACAGGCTTTCCTTCCTCTAAGATATAATGCTTGGTACGGTTATGCGAAAGTGCCTGCAGATGCTCCTGTTCGGGAGCGGTACTTTTCCCCGCTTTTGATGCACCGTTATTTTTCACCTTCAGAGTCAGCTTTCCTTTTTTACTGACTAACGCCGTAGCCTGTAAGCTTTTTGCCGTAAATTCTCCCTGCCGGAACTGTTCCTGCAATGCGGCACAGATTCCGTCCGTCATCTGCGCCGCTGTATAATTCTCATGAAATACCTGCGTTCCTTTGTATCTCGTCTCCTGAAACAATAATTCGTCCCGGATCAATACCGGTCGGATCTTTACTTTCTGTATCTGTTCCGGATTACGACTGTTGCTTAGAATGATCTGTTGCAGATCTTTATTCAAAATTTTCTGTAAAAGTATTCTCAATTCTTCCATAGTTTATCCTGCTTCCATACGCTTCATGCCTGATGAATTCACAGTGTTCATTGTAACATAAATGCTTCCTCTTTGCTATAAAAATGCAATCATTCCGCGTTTTCCGCCGTGTCTTCTCTTGTAGATCTCATCACACACCAGTACCTGGATCAGATCTCCGGAGACTTTTCCCGATTCCCGCTCCAGGATCTTACCAATGGTATCAGCGATCCGGTAGAGGCTGAAGCGGTCCGGATATTCGTCATAGATCATACTTCCTTCGTAATCGTATTTGTCCAATATTTCCGCAATCCTGCGCTGACAGCGTCTGACTTCTCCGGGATAGGTCTGCTGCAGATATTCCAAGTCATTTAATATTTCTTTTTCATCCATTCTTCCGGGATATCCGGGCAATGTCATAAAAAACGGTCTTGCTACCATTTTAAAATGCCTCATGCTTTTTTATAGCATATGCATTTTCTCTCTATAAAGTGAAAAACAGGTGCTGCGAAAATTATCGCAACACCTGAATTCTCGCCATTGCTCTCTGCAATGCCGTCTCTGCTCTGGCAATATCCGTCTCCGGCGTCTTGCTGCGCAGTCTCTCTTCCGCACGGTGCAGTGCTGCCTCCGCACGGTTCTCATCGATCTCATTGGGCCATTCGATGATCTCTGCCAGAATGATAACTCCCTCGGGAAGGATCTCGGCGAATCCGGAATGCAGTGCTGCCTCCTTCTCTCCGTCCTTCTCCGTAATATGCAGGATACCCGGCTTCACGATCACCGTCAGGGGAATGTGTCCCGGAAGGACACCGATCTGTCCTTCCGTGGTATTGAATTCTACCATATCCACAGTTCCCTCATAGAACACTCTTTCCGGGGTTATGATACGAAGTTGAAAATCTTTATCTGCCATATCTGGACTCCCCTCTCATGCTATGCATGAACCTTTGCCAGTACATCATCGATGCTTCCGGCATTCAGGAAGTAGCTCTCCGGAATATCATCATGCTTGCCATCCAGGATCTCACGGAATCCACGGATGGTCTCGCTGATCGGTACATATTTCCCTTCCAGGCCGGTGAACTGTCCTGCCACGAAGAAAGGCTGGGACAGGAATCTCTGGATCTTACGGGCACGGGATACGACCAGCTTGTCTTCCTCGGACAATTCGTCCATACCGAGGATGGCGATAATATCCTGTAATTCCTTATATCTCTGCAGGATCTCCTGTACACCGCGGGCGGTCTCATAATGCTCCTTACCTACGATTCTGGGATCCAGGATACGGGATGTGGACTCCAGAGGGTCTACTGCGGGATAGATTCCCAGTTCTACGATAGAACGGGACAGAACCGTGGTGGCATCCAGATGTGCGAATGTGGTCGCAGGTGCCGGGTCTGTCAGGTCATCCGCAGGCACATAGACTGCCTGTACGGAAGTAATGGATCCGTTCTTGGTGGATGTGATACGCTCCTGCAGCGCACCCATCTCTGTCTGTAATGTAGGCTGGTATCCTACTGCGGAAGGCATACGGCCTAACAGTGCGGATACCTCACTTCCTGCCTGGGTGAAACGGAAAATGTTGTCGATGAACAGCAGCACATCCTTACCACCCTTGTCACGGAAGTACTCTGCCATGGTCAGTCCGGTCAGACCGACTCTCATTCTCGCTCCGGGGGGCTCATTCATCTGTCCGAATACCATGGTGGTCTTGTCCAGTACGCCGGACTCCTGCATCTCGTGATACAGGTCGTTACCCTCACGGGTACGCTCACCTACACCGGTGAATACGGAATATCCGCCGTGCTCGGTAGCGATATTACGGATCAGCTCCTGGATCAGTACGGTCTTACCTACTCCGGCACCGCCGAACAGACCGATCTTACCACCCTTCTGATAAGGGCAGAGCAGGTCAACGACCTTAATACCGGTCTCCAGCAGTTCTGTGTCCGTAGACTGCTCTGCGAAGGTCGGTGCAGCACGGTGGATAGGCTCGTAAGATACCCCCTCCGGTACCGGCTTGTTATCAATCGGCTGACCCAGTACATTAAATATTCTGCCCAGGGTATTTTCTCCTACCGGTACGGAAATCGGGGCTCCGGTGGCGATTGCCTCCATTCCTCTTACCAGTCCGTCGGTAGTACCCATGGCGATACATCTGACAGTATCATCACCCAAATGCTGGGAGACTTCTACTACCAGTTCTCCTCCATCTCTGGTAGGGATGCGGATCGCGTCATTGATCTCAGGAAGTTTGCCCTCATCGAAGCGTACATCCAGTACGGCACCGATGACCTGGGTGATCCTTCCTTTATTCTCTCCTGCCATTTCTACCTCTTTCCTGCCCACTGATGGGCATGTTCCAATAATTAAAGCGCCTCTGCGCCTGCAATGATCTCTGTAAGCTCCTGGGTAATGCTTCCCTGTCTTGCGCGGTTGTACTTCAGTGACAGATCACTGATCATATCCTCCGCATTGCTGGTGGCATTATCCATTGCCTGCATACGGGCACCGTTCTCACTGGCTGCCGCTTCCATCAGTGCACCATAGATCAGACTGGAAATATATTTCGGTATGATCATATCCAGTGCTTCCACATCTTCCGGTTCAAAATTCATCAGTGCGTCAGCACCCTCTGCGGGGGCTTTCGCGTCTGCATCATATTCCACAGGCAGAAGCTTCAACAGCTTCGGCTCATGGCTCACCGTGTTTTTAAAATGTGTATATGCCAGATAGATCTCTCCGATCTCTCCGGCTGCAAATGATGTCAACAGCTTCTGTGACAGAAGCATTGCTTCCGCATAAGCCGGTTCCTCAATGACCTCCGGATAGGATTCCTTCACGGTATATCCTTTTCTCTCCAGGATCTCCCGGCCCTTATTACCGATGGCATAGACTACCACGTCTTCTGTCTTCCAGTCCTCCTGTCCGGTGATCAGTTTGGCTACGTTGGAATTGTAACCGCCTGCCAGACCTCGATTAGAGGTAATGACAATGACCGCCTTTTTCGGACAAGCCCCCGGAACAAGATACTTGTGTTCCAGATGACCTACCCTGGACAGGATATTATTTACGGTATCATACATACAGTCAAAATACGTCTGAGAACGTTCTGCACCTGCTCTGGCTCTTTGAAGCTTTACCGTAGATACCAGCTTCATCGCCTTGGTGATCTGCTGTGTGCCCTGAATGCTGGTCTTACGGCGCTTGATATCACGCATTGATGCCATAGTTACCTCTCATTCTGCCGTATATCACGGCTGACACACTTATTTCAGAAACTCTGCCTTGAAATCATTCAGTGCCTTCACAAGCTTTTCTTCCGTAGCATCGGAGATCACCTTTTCCTCAGCGATGGCTGCGGGGATCTCGGGATGCTTAGTATCCAGATAATCGAAGAATTCCTTCTCAAATCCGGTGATGTCCTCTACCGGCACATCCAGCAGGAATCTCTTAGTCACCGCATAGATGATGATAACCTGATACTGTACCGGCATAGGCTGGTACTGAGGCTGCTTCAGCACTTCCTTGATACGTTCGCCCTGCGCTAACTTCTCCTTGGTATCTGCATCCAGTTCAGATCCGAACTGTGCGAAGGAAGCCAGCTCTCTGTACTGAGCAAGCTCGGTACGGATCGGCGCCGCGATCTTCTTCATTGCCTTGATCTGTGCCGCACCACCTACACGGGATACTGACAGACCTGCATTTACCGCGGGACGGAAACCGGAATTGAACATTTCTGTCTCCAGATAGATCTGTCCGTCGGTAATGGAAATTACGTTGGTAGGAATGTATGCGGATACATCTCCTGCCTGGGTCTCGATGATGGGAAGCGCCGTCAGGGAACCTCCGCCGTATTCGTCACTCATGCGGACCGCACGCTCTAACAGTCTGGAATGCAGATAGAATACGTCACCGGGATATGCCTCACGTCCGGGTGGACGACGAAGGAGCAGGGAGAGTGTACGGTATGCGGTAGCATGTTTACTTAAGTCATCATACACTACCAGTACGTCTTCTCCGTTCTCCATCCACTCCTCACCGATCGCACAGCCGGAATAAGGAGCGATGTACTGTAAGGGAGCCAGGTCACTTGCCGTGGATACCACAACGGTGGTATATGCCATGGCACCGAACTCCTCCAGTGTCTTTACGATATTTGCCACGGTAGATGCTTTCTGACCGATGGCTACATAGATACATTTTACGTTCTGACCCTTCTGGTTGATGATCGTATCGATCGCAATAGCGGTCTTACCGGTCTGACGGTCACCGATGATCAGCTCACGCTGACCTCTTCCGATGGGAACCATGGAGTCGATTGCCTTGATACCTGTCTGGAGCGGCGTGTCTACGCTCTTACGAGTGATAACACCACTTGCCACACGCTCAATCTTGCGGAATTTATCGGTCTGTATGGGGCCCTTGCCATCGATGGGCTGTCCTAAGGAGTTCACTACTCGTCCAAGCAATGCATCACCTACGGGCACCTCTACCACACGTCCGGTGGTCTTGACAATATCGCCCTCTTCGATATTGCTGGCACTGCCAAGCAATACGACACCGACATTATCTTCTTCCAGATTCAGCACCATGCCATACACATCGCCGGGGAACTGTAACAGCTCACCCTGCATGGCATTTTCCAGTCCATGTACACGAGCGATACCATCCGCTACCTGGATGACGGTTCCGACATCGGAGACATCCAGCTGGGAAGAATATCTTTCGATCTGTTCCTTAATGACGGAACTTATTTCTTCTGGTCTTAAATTCATGGATCTGTCGCACCTTTCTTTCAGCCGGTCATCCCAGCTGAATATTTAATAATTGTTTCTTCATATCTTCGAGTTTGGTCCGGATACTGCTGTCCACTACCCGGTCACCTACCCGGATCACCATTCCGCCGATCAGTGTCGGATCCACATGGTAATACACATCAAAGGACTGATAAGAAGTCGTTCGAAGCAGCTTTTCTCTCACTGCCTGTTTCTGTTCCTTCGTCAGCTCCACTGCAGTACTTACATATGCGGTTCCCATTCCTTCCGATTCTCTGACCAGTTCGGTAAAATAAGCAAAAATTGCCTTTAATGAACCGTAGCGTTCCTTGGTCACCACGATCTTCAAAAATTCTGCCAGATCGTCGCTTACCCTGCCCCGGAAAACCTTCTCCACCATGGAGAGTTTCTCCTGCTTGGGAATCCCGGGATGCTTCATCAGCTTATCAAAATCGGGATTGTCTTCCAGGATCTTCTGAAGTTCTGCGGTCTCATTCATCAGACGGATCGCATTCCCATGGTCGACCGCCACTTCGAAAAGGGCTTCTCCATAGACTTTGGAAACTAATTTTGCCATGTGTCCTCACCCATTTCCTTCAGCGTCTCTTCGATCAGACTGTTCTGTCTGGCGGTGTCTATGGACGCACCCACAAGCTTACCTGCCATGACAGATGCCACGGATACGATCTCCTGTTTGATCTCGTCGGACATTTTCTGTTTTTCCAGTCTGGCTTCTTCCTGTGCTCTCGCCAGGATTCTGCCTGCTTCTTCCTTCGCCTGTGCGACGATGCGCTCCTCGTTCTGGAGTGCCCGTCTTCTGGCATCACTTAAGATGTCCTCTGCCTCTTTGTCGATGTCTTTCAGCTTCGCCTCATACTGTTCCTTCAGTTCTGCGGCTTTTTCCTGACTGGTCTTCGCTTCTTCCAGTTCTCCTCTGATCTTCTCTTTACGATCATTTAAGAACTTTCTCGCCGGATTGAACAGGAAATAGCTGAGCGCCAGGAACAATACGAAGATGGCAATGATCATCAGGCAGGAATCTGCCAGCAGCTGCCAGTCCAGGTCAAACAGTCTTGACATGGTCTCGCCTTCTGTTAATAGTATCATTTTCATCCGCATTCCTTTCGTTTAATCAGGGAAGTAAGGGCTTTACGAACAACAGCAGCATAGCGATCAGCAGACCGTACAGACCGGTGGTCTCGGCAACTGCCTGTCCTAATAACATGGTGGAAGTGATCTCGGACTTAGCACCGGGATTACGTCCTACTGCTGCGGCAGCATGTCCTGCTGCGATACCCTGTCCTACACCGGGTCCGATACCGGCGATAACTGCCAGACCTGCACCGATTGCGGAACAACCTAAGATAAAGTTTTCATTAAAATCCATAGTAAATCCTCCTATTATTGAGATTCTTTCAGAATCTTTCTAGCATTTTAAGCTTACGCGTCTCCTCTTGCATTTGCGATATAAGTCATCGTCAGCATACAGAATACGTATGTCTGGATGGCTCCGGAGAACAGGTCAAAATACACATGCAACGCTGCGGGCCACGCCGTAGCGATCACACCTAACAATCCGTAGATCAATGCCATCATTACCGTTCCGGACAATACGTTTGCGAACAGACGTAAAGACAACGAAATCGGTACAGCGATCTCACTGATCAGGTTGATGGGCAGCCAGATCGGCAGCCAGGGCGGCAGCGGGGAACACATGCCTTCCCAGATCTCCTTCGGCTTCTGGTACTTGAACTGGTTATAATGAATCAATAGAAAAGTCAGTACGCCGAGGGGCAGTGTCACACCATAATCCGCTGTGGGGGGACGAAGTCCCAGCAGACCGGAAATATTACTCACCAGAATGAAGATGAAGATCGTTCCAATGTAGTTATAGAACTTCGGTGCCGCCTTGCCCATGGGAGTATCCACCATGGCGTCCAGCTTCTCCACGATCAGCTCCACCACATTCTGAAAGCCTTCCGGCACTTCTCTGGCTTTGGCCATACAGCGGTTGGCGACAATAGCAAAACCAATGATGATCAACATGACGATCAACACACACACATGTGTGGTCGTTATCCATACCTCATGACCGAAAAAGGAATACTTAAACACGCCATGTATCATAAAATCGATATTATCGGCACCGGATAACAAAATTCCATGTTCCATCGTTTCACCTCCTTATTATTTATTCTGTTGTTCTGTCACTTCTCCGTTCTTTTCGGCTCCTTCCGGGTTCTCCGGGGCATTTTCGCCTCCGGCAGTCTCCTCCGGCATCGCCTGGGGAATCGGATCCGTTTCATGAAACATTTTATTACATAATTTATGGGTAAGCGGCTGTAGAAACGCCGTTACTTTCATACATATCACATAGGAGAAAAAGAAGATCAGAGGATTCATCACCTCTGTCTTCATAAGCACCAGCAATATAAAAATCAGTATCACATAACGCAGGATATATCCGCGGAAGATCATCTTCTGTGCAGTCTTCTCCGGCTGATCCAGCGCCCGGTCCAGGGAACGGTACATATGATATGTTGCTGCAAGCGCAAGCAAGATACCGAGCCACAGGCTCCCTGCATACATCATTTTATCCTTCGCGATAAAGGCTCCGATGATCTGTGCCAGCACTCCCAGAAACAGGATTCCTAAGTCCATCTCCAAAACGGTTCTATTTATCTTTTTTAGTGTGTTTCTCATCGCTGTCATCATAAATTGTCCTGGCCATACGGTATACATTCTGCCCTCCGGCCACTGCTCCCATACAGAAAAGCAGGATCATCCAGAAGTTCGTTCCGAAATGTTTGTCCATCCAGACACCCACCGCCGACATCAGGCAGATCGGCACCAGCATGTTGATACCGAATTGCATGATCAGCGCAATCGAACGGAATACGGTTCTGTCATAGGGTTTCTTTTTTCTTGACACTGCTTTCTCTCCGTGTTGATTTCTGCTCTAAGCATATATTTTTGTACATTTTTAAATATATTTTGTCCCCACAAGACAAACCTATAGTCATTATAACGAAATCTGAACGCTCTGTCCAGTAAAATCCCCTTGCTGAAATCGTAAAAAAATATAAATTCCACCTAAAAAAAGATTGACTCGGATACTTTCTCGGAAGTACTATTTGAGTAACTATTTTACAGAAATTATGAATGATCACAGAAAGAGGGATTGCCGCAATGCAGACCACTGCCAATGATGAAATTAAGATCCGGACCGCCACACCGGAAGATGCCGAAGCCCTGGCTGCCATTTACGCTCCCTATGTGGAGAACACCTCGATCACTTTTGAATACACGGTTCCTTCCGTGGAGGAATTCGCCGAACGCATCCGGCATACCCTCGCTCGTTACCCTTATCTGGTGGCCGAGAAAAGCGGTATTCCCATAGGTTATGCTTACGCTTCCGCTTTCAAAGGACGTGCTGCCTACAACTGGTCTGTGGAAACCTCCATTTATATCAGTCAGGATGTTCGAAGCAGTGGTGTTGGCAGCCTTCTTTATCAGAAGCTGGAGGAATATCTGACAGCACAACATATCTGCAATGTATGTGCCTGCATCACTTATCCGAATCCGCCCAGTATTGCTTTTCATGAGAAGCACGGTTACAAGACTGTTGCTCATTTTCATGCTTCCGGCTTCAAGCAGGGGGAATGGCATGACATGATCTGGATGGAGAAGACATTGTGTCTTCACACCGTGCCGCCACTGCCTTTTATTCCTTTCCCGGAACTTTGAACGCTATCAAATTGATACAAAGGAGAAATGCTATGAACAACGAACTTCAGATCTACCGGAAACGCCTGATCCCGGAAGAATGTATTTTGTTAAAAGATGATATTATCGTAGAACAGAACGATGATTATATTTTGACAAAATGGAAAACGCTGAATCCCAAGACTACTTTTTCCCATGGCTGTTCCTGCTATTATCTGAAGGAAGGGTTCAAGATCAGCAAGTTCTACCGTCATGATGGGTCTCTGTTGTACTGGTACTGCGATATTGTAGAATACACCCGCCGTCCGGAGGACAATGCCCTGATCGTTACCGATCTGCTGGCTGACATTATCCTCTATCCCGACGGAAGAATGCATGTTGTTGACCTGGACGAGCTGGCAGAGGCACTGGAAAAAGGTCTGATCACGCAGGCACAGATGACTGCCTGCCTGCGCCAGTTAAATAACCTGATCACGATCATCTATCGTGACAAATTCGACAGACTGCAGAGTCCTTTGGAAAAAAGCGGACTCTAAATGCGGCACAATAACTCTCCAATGCAATGTCCCAGCAGCGTCAGCAGGGTGATGTCTTCATCCGACCACTTACGGTTACGATTGAACACTTCAAAACTGACCATTGTATAAGGAATTCCTTCTTTTCTGGACAGGCACTGAAGGGCAGCCCCAACCTCCTGCTCCTGTGTCACAGCATAGGCTGCCGGGTTTTGGGAGCGAAGTTTTATCATGTTGGATTCTACAAAAATATCATCATCGCCAAACAGCGAAAGATACCCTTCATCTTCAAACCCGGGACGACCGTCCGGAGCTTCTGCCATATAGTTGCCGTTTCTGCAGACAAGTCTGTTTCCTCTGTCTGAGAAAACGGTAATACCATCCAGATCAAACAGACTGCGGATCTGTTGCAGGCGCTCTTCACTTTTCACAATAGCGTTCACGCCCGATACACATAATTCCGTGATCATCTCTGTGATAGCTTCCCGTTTTTTCTCCTTGGATACTGCATAGGCCATAGCCATGTTCTGCATATCGTCGGTCTCCAGCTTTCCATGCAGACGCTCTTCATATATAATGTGTCGGTTCTTGCCTTTTTCCTTGGCAAGATACAGAGCTTTATCCGCCTTGCGCATCAGATACTCATACTCCGTTCCATCCACCGGATATTCCGACACACCGATAGAAGCCGTCACATGGATCTTCGGATCGAATGCCAGCCTGAGTTCCTTCGCAATGGTCTTAAGCAGGGTCTTCAACTGTTCCCTGGTCTCAACCTTCTCTAACAGAATCACATACTCGTCTCCACCGAATCTGCCGATGACACCTCTCTGCCCTACCAGCTCCTGCATGATCTCTGCCACTCCACGGATCACCTGATCTCCGAAGATATGTCCATAGGTGTCGTTAATATGTTTGAACTCGTCAACATCAATGATCACCAGCCAGCGGATCCGACCGTCCTTCCGATTCAGCTGTTCGATGGTATATTCCGTCCATGCCCGCTTATTCAGCAGACCTGTTCCGGCATCCCTGGCTGCCGGAGTCAGATAGTAGGCTTCCTGCTCACGGTTTTTGTCAGAATCTATGATACCGGCCAGCATGTTCCGGTTTTTCGGAATCCGGGAGGCTCTCACCGTCCACATTCTCTCGTCTTCTTCCTGACCGTTAAATTTCATTTCAAAGGAATCTTCACCATTACGCAAATGGGCACAAAACGCCTGCAGATGTTCTTCCATTTCGGAAATGTTACTGTCTGTATGTGCTTTCTCCGCCATCCGGATCAGATCCTTCAACGGACCCTCAAACTGATTCATTGCCCGTTCATTGACATATTTATACACTGTGATATGATCGCTGTCGATCAGATATTCAAAGTAATAAACATCTTCCAATGTCATAAAATGACGATACTTTAAAATGCTCTGTTCCAGCTGTACCGTTCTATTCTCCAGATCATGCAGATCCGATAGTGTGATCTGATACAACGGAATTCCGTCCTCTGTCTGTTCACTCTGTTCCATACGCAGATACACATTCCGGGTACTATCTTTGAGATTGCTGAGAACTGTCATTAATTCCAGTGGAGCGAACAATTCCGCCGCAACAGCCTCTTTCAACAATTCACCATCTTCCGGCAGCACCAGTTCACTCACCGGACGAAAGGAATTTTCCTCGATAAATTCATAGTAATATTCCGATGCCTTGGCTACTGTCAGATCCTTCCTCACATAGATCTTCCAATTCATAATTCTGTTGGAATACCCTTCTCGTTCTACGATGTTGATTTTCATAGATTATCACTTTCACCTTAGTAAAATATATGGCCACCGATACTGATGCCGGTCAGTCCTTCCACCGGGGTACGGAAATACACGCAATTGCCTACATTCGTCACTCCGGACATTGCCTCATCCGCCGCCTGATAGCAACGGCTCGTGGCCTTGTTAGCAGCCAGAGCCAGTTCCAGCCGTCCACTGGCTACCGGTGAGAACTGTTTGTTCTGATAGATCACACCCACCACCGTGTTGGGATAGACCGAACTTCTGACACGATTGATCACAACGCTGGCTACCGCCAGTTGACCGTCATAGGGTTCGCCTCCCGCTTCACAGTAGATCAGATTGGCTAACAGATATCTGTCTCCCTCTTCGAAAGAGATATCGGAAATATCCCGCCAGGTGGCATTTGCCGCTTTCTGGGACATAGCAATCTCTTCGGCAAGCTTTTTCCTGAGGGTTTCCAGATTATCCTCTTTTTTCTTGATCTCCGCTTCGTATGCCAGGGCTCTCTGTTCCGCTTCGGAGATGTCTCCGGCATATTTGGCGATATTGTTGGATGTCTGGCTGATCAGACCGGATACCTTGCTTTTTTCGGCTTCCGCTTCTAATTTCAGATTATCCAGCTCTGCCTTCTCTGTCTGAAGCCTTGCCTCTTCCTCTTCGATCAGCTGACGGTTTTCTTCGAATTCCTTCAGCTTTTTCTGGTCATAGGCAGCGATCCGTTCAAAAAAGTCCGCAGCATTCAACACCTGGTCAAAGCTCTGCGCGTTCAGAAGAGCATTGATGTAACTGGTCTCGTTCCGTTCGTACATATCCCGGACCCGGATCACCATGCACTCATACTGCCACTCTTCGGTAGCCTTTGCTTTCTCCAGGCTGTCCTGGGTATCTGCGATCTCCTGCTCCTTATCCGCGATCTGCTGTTCCAGATCCGCCAGATTATTGCTGACCTCCGTCAATTGACCGTTCAGATTATTCAGTTGTCCCTTGAGGGAATTCTGCTCTCCCTTCAGGTTCTCCAGATTATCATTTTCCTGATTCAGCTGGTTCTGCAGTTCATTTTTCTCCTGCTGTTCCTTCTGAATCTGCTGCCAGGTACTGCTGGTAGCTTCTACTTTGATGTCTTCTGAAGAAAAGGCTCCTGCAAGGATCACCGCTGCAAGCAGTACAGCTGTCTTCTGTAGGCGCTTCAACCGTTCATACTCCTTTAATCTGTCGTTCAGACCCCGATATGTATCGTACGTCCTGTCCTGCTGTATGGAACGCACTCCACTCCCGCCGCATCAAACATCCGCCTGGCTGCCCGGTTGGAGGGTGTTCCCCGATATTTGTCGCTGTCATATACTACGGTATGGATCCCTGCCTGAATGATGGCTTTCGCACACTCATTGCAGGGGAAAAGGGACACATACAGTTTTGTGCCCTCTAAAGATCCTCCGCGGTAATTCAAAATTGCATTCAGTTCACTATGTGTCACAAAGGGATATTTTGTCAGATTACTATCCTTGTCATTCTCCCTCTCCCAGGGAAACTCATCATCGGAACAACCCTTGGGGAACCCATTGTATCCCATAGACAGAATCTTATTGTCCGGGCTGACAATGCAGGCTCCCACCTGGGTATTCGGATCCTTGGACCGCATCCCCGACAGGTGGGCTACCCCCATGAAATATTCATCCCAACTGATATAGTCACTGCGCTTGGCACTCATTGGTGTCTCCTTTATTTGGTACCGAAAATACGGTCTCCAGCATCTCCCAGTCCGGGAACAATATATCCGTGATCATTGAGCTTCTGATCCATTGCTCCGATATAGATATCCACATCGGGATGTGCTTCCTGCATAGCCTTCACGCCTTCGGGTGCTGCGATGATGCACAGCAGACGGATGCTCTTGCATCCCTTGTCCTTCAGCAGCTGGATGGCTGCGATGGAAGAACCGCCGGTGGCCAGCATGGGATCTACGACGAATACTTCACGCTCTGCACAGTCTGCAGGCAGCTTGCAGTAATATTCTACGGGCTTTAAGGTCTCCGGATCACGGTACAGTCCGATATGTCCTACCTTTGCAGCCGGGATCAGGGACAGCATTCCGTCTACCATACCAAGGCCTGCGCGCAGGATGGGTACCAGTGCCAGTTTTTTACCCTTTAACTGTTTTACGGTAGTCTTGCAGATGGGAGTCTCGATCTCTACTTCTTCCAGCTTCAGATCCTTGGTAGCTTCATAGCCGATCAGCATGGCGATCTCGCTGATGTTCTGTCTGAAATCCTTGGTTCCTGTTTCCTTTCTGCGGATGATTCCGATCTTCTGCTCAATTAAGGGATGGTCCATAACTACTACTTTTGACATATGATTGTCCTCCTGTGTTTTAGTGTTGTTGGTTGTATTTTGCGCCCCAGCTCAGATCTCTTCGATCAGGCTGATTCTGCGGCTGTGTCTCTCTTCTCCGGAAAAGGGTGTGTTCAAAAAGGTCTCAACGATCTCCAGTGCCAGATTCTCTCCTACGATACCTGCTCCCATTGCCAGCATATTGGCATCATTGTGCAGCCTGGTCATTTTGGCAGAGAGCGGCTCCGAACACAATGCACAACGGATACCTTTTACTTTATTAGCTGAAATACTGATACCAATACCAGTAGTGCAGATCACAATGCCCTTTTCGCAGGTACCGGCTGCCACAGCCTTTGCTGCCGCATGCCCGAATACCGGATAATCACAACTTGCCTTGCTGTCGCATCCAAAATCCTGAAAAGGAATGTTATTCTCCTCTAAATATTTTTTAACTCTTTCTTTCAGATCATATCCACCATGATCACTTGCGATTGCTATCATTTTTATTCTCCTTATATTTAAAATGAAATTTAAAGCTTTACAACCTTATGCCCCGCCGCCTTCAGCAGCCGGTTCATAATAGCCTGTCCGAAACCATCCGTGGAAAATCCCTCAGAATAGATTTTGGTGACACCTTCATCATCGAATTCTCTCAGGATCGTATACAGATGTCTGGCAATGCTGTCTTCATCCCTGCGGCTGCCGACACTTTTTACCACATCTGCCGTATACCCGGAAAGCATTTCTTCCGTTCCGATAATACCGGTCTTCTCTCCTGCCGCATGATCCGCTGCGGCTTCCCGGTTGATATATTCTCTCACCTGTTCCGGCGTACCTTCCACAATGGTGAGTTCACCCCTGGGGGCATAATGTCTGTATTTCATCCCAGGTGCCTTGGGGGCCTGTCCACTGTCTGCCCGCAGGATCGTGGCATCTGTGTCCACCGTTCCCAACACCGCACTGAGCTTTTCCCGGGTGATATATCCGGGGCGGAGAATCTGCGGCGGACTCACCGTCAGATCAATGATCGTGGACTCCAGTCCGATTCCCACTTCTCCACCGTCGATAATGGCATCGATCCGGCCCATCATATCTTCCACGACATATTTGGCCACGGTAGGACTCGGTTTCCCGGAAGTATTGGCACTGGGTGCCGCAATATATCCGCCGCTGTACTCGATCAGCTTCTGTGCCGCCGGATGTGATGGCATACGGATGGCTACCGTATCCAGTCCTCCGGTGGTCTCGTAAGGCACTGCATCTGACTTCGGCAGGATCATGGTAAGGGGACCCGGCCAGAAAGCATCGGCGATCCTGCGTGCTTCTTCCGGCACATCCCCTGTTATTTTGTAAATGTCTTCAAACCGGTAAATATGCACGATCAGTGGATTATCCGAGGGTCTGCCTTTCGCTGCATAGATCCGCTTTGAGGATGTCGGGTTCAATGCATCTCCGCCCAGACCGTATACTGTCTCCGTAGGAAATGCCACCAGACCTCCCCGCCGTAAAATCTCTCCGGCAGCTTTCAGTTTTGCATCATCTTCCTCACTGACCGGACCGTCTCCGGGTTGAATCTTGATGATCTCTGTATTCATATTTTTTACCTTCTGTGTTCTAATGCATTTGGAAATAGTATATCATAGATACGATAAAATGGAAAGATACTGTTTCAGGTACCGCAGAATTCCCTTATGGATCAGCCATGCAATACGATCCTGATATTCTTCATCGCAAAGCTTTTCCGCCTCCGCTTGATTTGACAAAAAGCCACACTCCACGATCACGATGGTTCCTTTGGTCTTCTTCAGAAGATAATAACTGTCGTTGGCCTTGACTTTGCGATGATTCTCCGGGTCCAGTCCCCGTACCAGCTGATCCTGAATGCCGGAAGCCAGTGTCTCGCTCCCCATACTTCCGGTATAATAAAACACCTGCGCCCCATGTACGTATTCCTCCGGATAACTGTTCTGGTGAATACTTACCGTCAAAACAGGATCGGTTTTTTCTATGATTTCTATCCTGCGTTTCATATCCTGTACCTTTTTATTGGAAGCATTTGCATCATACAATCCGTCCTCCGTCTCCCGGGTCAGCACCACTTCCACATCTTCCGCTTCCAGATATTTTTTCAGTTTTTGAGCAATCTGAAGGTTGATATCCTTTTCCAGTGCCCCATTGATGCCGATCTTCCCCGGATCGTCTCCTCCGTGTCCGGCATCGACGACCACGCAGAGTCTCCCGGAGTCATCTGCCCCCATTCCCGTCTCCCGCAAAGCATTTACCGCATGCATCGCACCAACATATTCTGCCGCTTCCCTGCCGGTCAGCGCCATCGACAGAATTAAGAGCCCTGCCATGATCAGTTTCAATGCCTTCTGTTCCATTTTTTCAGCCGCCTTATTGTATTCTATATGATTTTATATGCATTTTCCGCAGGAAATATCTTCCCGATGCAAAATCTTCCAAAATTAAGAAATCCTTTTGTTTTAACCTATTGCATCCTGTTGCCTGTTCAGCGTATAATAAACACATGAAATCGAATAGAAAAACACTTTCCGTAATCTTATTTATATTGGCCGGAATTTGTATCCTGGCAGCAATCATTCTCTTCGTGAGGGGTCACATGGAGGACCGGCACATGGAAGAATCCCTGGATGCTTTAAGACCCACTGAGTCTCCGGCAGAGACCGTTCCTTCTTCGGAACCTGAGACCATTGCAGCTGCTACGACGGAATCCGCCGCGGAAGAAGCGGTTCCCGCTACGGAAGAGGTCACCAGGGTTTCCAATCCTTACGCCGACAGCTTTCTTGCCAACGAAGACATGGGCGCATGGTTGCAGATTCCCGGCACCGGGATCGATTATCCGGTGATGTGGACTCCGAGAGATGAGTCCTATTATCTGTATCGTGCTTTCGACGGCAGTGAGAATAAAAACGGCTGCCTCATATTAGATACGGACAGCTGCCTGGATCCCCTTTCCACGAATCTCATCATTCACGGTCACAACATGAAATCCGGTGCCATGTTTGGCAATCTCACGGATTATGAGGATCCGGATTTTTACGAAAATCACAAAAATATTATCCTGTACACCGAAGAATGTCAGCGCAATTACGAAGTTATTGCTGTCTTTCGTTCCCAGGTCTACCGGAAGACCGATCAGGTATTTAAGTTCTACAAATTTTTCCAGGCGGATACCCAGGAAGAATTTGATGACTTTTATAACAATATCAAGCAGTTATCCCAGTATGATACCGGTGTTACCGCACAGTTCGGGGATCATTTTCTGACACTGTCTACCTGCGTGTATCACGTAGAGCAGGGCCGGTTTGTAGTCGTTGCCAAGGAAACGGAACCCGGCGATCACTACCTTCCCATACAGGAATAACCAACAATCTATCAGGAGGATTTTCTTATGAAAAAACTGAAAAAAATCGTTACACTGCTTACGCTTGCAGCTGTGTGCCTGACTGCTCCCGCATTCGGCAAGATCACAGCCAAAGCAGCAGAACCCAACACCTATGTTCTGAACTTTTCCCCCTCCAAAGGTGAATGGCGCTTCAAGCCTGCATCCTCATGGTCCGAAGAAGTTCAGGACCGCGAGCTTTACTATATGATGCAGGAAATCAAAGACGGTGACTACATCGTAGTCCAGAATGATGTCGACTGTAACCCTCTGAATCTGAATGTTCCCGTACGTCTGGGCAACCTGACGATCAAGAACAGTGTCAAGACTCCTGTCATCACCGCAAAAGGTTATGACAATGTCTATGTTCTGGACGGTACTACCGCGGCAATTAACGGTGATGTATCTCATGCCTATGTATACGGCGGTGCACGCGTTAATTTCAATAATAACGTTGACACTTTGGAAATGTACGGCTACGGCAATGAATACAACAATCTGCATGCCTATATCAACGTTGTCGGTACGGTAAATCATCTGTCTGCCAAAGACGGTCAGACCATGGAGACTTATTATGACTACTACAATTTTGCAGCCAATAAGCTGTACACCGAGGATGGCGCCTTAAGAACCGATGCACAATATTACAGCAAGACCGCTCCCGCTGCCGCCACTGAAGCTGCACAGCCTGCTGCAGCCGCTCAGCCCGCTGCAACTGCGCAGCCCGCCGCTTCCTCTTCCGCATACGATGATGTGCCTAAGACCGGTGAAAGCGCTCTTTCTATTTATCTGATGGTTGCCGCAGTTTTCTGTGTTGTATCCGGATATGCACTTCGTAAGAAAAACGCATAATTACATTATAAGAGCACAAAATGCCTGGTCAAAACGGCCAGGCATTTTATATTGCTTATTATTGCAGGTAGGCGTTGATCAGTTCCCAGGCTGCCTGTGTTCCGTAGCCGAGTCTCCATACTGCCACTCCACCGATATTCTTGGTAGTCATCATATTCAGCTTCACAGCAATGGATTCCGCATCCTCCAGCCAGATCTGATAATTTACGCTACCGGAAGTCCATTCCGCATAATTCTGGCAGGTCACTTCATCCCATTCTGCACTCACGCCTGCTTTACTCATGAAGTCTGCTTCATTGCGCATTGTGATATATTCGTCTGTCACATCCGTTCCTTCCGTCTTCCACAGGATCGTATAGAAGGGAAGTGCATTCACTACTTTATTCGCCGGTACTTCCTGAAGCGTTCTATCCAGTCCGTCCGATACATAGCTGATGCTTGCAACACTTCCGGGATCCTTGCTTCCGTGCCAGTGCTCATCATATCCCATGATGATCACATAATCCGCAACTTCTCCCTGAATATCCAGGCGATAGTAGTCATTGAAATTAAAAGGTACATAATTATCGATTGACAGTACCAGTCCCTTATTGCGGCACTCTATGGACAGTTCTCTTAAGAACTCCACATAATGCGGTCCGCAGTCACTGCTCAGCTGTTCGAAATCCACGTTAATCCCGTCAAGTCCCAGTCCCACTGCCGTATCCGTCACATTTTTCACCAGGTTCTGTCTGGCCGTGGTGGATGACAGCATATTCAATGTACTGATAGATATGCCGTTTTCATTCGCATAATTAAAATTATCCAGCACACCCCACACCTGCAGTCCCATCTGATGGGCGGTCGTTACATAACCCGCTGTTGCAAAGCTTCGGAACGCTCCGTTTTCATCCGTCATACTGAACCAGGTAGGTGCGATCACGTTCATTCCTTTCGTGCCGGACACCATAGAGTATAAGGTATCATTACCTGCGACACCTCCTATGGAATGCCAGCCGAGGCAGATCTTGCTGTCTGCGGTAAGGGATGTATACTCCGGTGCCTGATAATCTGTCACCGGTGTTTCCGTCTCCTCCGTGATCTCACCCAGGCGTTTATTTTCCACATATCCGATGACTGCATCCGCTGTCTTTACCTTACTCCAGGTCTCCATCTGTTCCAGTATCTCAAGGGTATCTCCCTTGACTGCCTGTGTCAGGATCGGGCTCTTTACGCCGCCTCTCAGCCGGACTGCGGTATCCTTTTTCAGCTGTGCTACCTGTCTGGTTCCCCATTCGGTATTGACCTGTACATGTCTGTCATAACATTCATAGGAATAATTCGTAAACAGTTTTACATAGTCAGCTGCCACATATACGTTATCTCCGTCCGCGAAGCTGATCACATAACCGGCTTCCTGTGTTCCTTCCGTTGTCGTATATGCAGTCTCTCCGAATGTTGTCCGGATCACTTCTGTCGGAGTAGCATACAACAACAGATTCTCTGTCATATCCGCATAAAATACTTCGTTCATATATTTATGAACAGTTGCCAGGTCGAAATAGCACACACCGTCTTTGATCAGTGCCTGTTCCTCCACCATTTCATTCTGTAAAATAATGGCACTCCTGTCGTTCTCTGACACCTGATAGAATTCATTCCAGTCGGCTTCTTCCTTGCTGTAGGAATATTTATCCAACAGCACTTTGCCCAGTGCGCAGCCACCGATCACAAGGATCAGCAGGATCGCCACGATCACCGGTAATACTTTTTTCTTCATATGTGCTCCCATCCGCAGGGGATTCCCCGCATTGTTCTTGCCTCTTCTTTCGTTCCGTCCGTCTCCCGGCAGAACAGTCTTATTCTATCACAATTCCCGCATATAATACAAGGAACAATACTCATCCGGTCACACACTGCAGGACACAGCCAGAGAGGCAATCCCATTTTGCGGTCCCGCAGCGTATGTTCCTTCCCCTCTGACCGTTCCGGCCATACGGGCGCTGACACCTCCTAAATGACAGTTCCGGGCCATCCACAGCAGTTTTGGACCAAAAGTATTCGTGAAACACTTATCCCTCTGCTGCGTTTTCCGGTACTTTATGAACATAAATGCCTCTGACGGTACTTCTTTAAGGTAGTTCAAATAAAACATTGGAATTATGATTGTGAAAAATTTCGTTGAAATATTATGACCAGACACGTATACGCCTGTAAGACATCTCCATACTATATTTTACAAAACAATAAATGCTCTCCATCGTTTTGTGAATACAAATAAAAATGGGATGAAACGGAACGAATCGTTCCTCGTAAATCAACAAGAAAATAAGAAATCCGTCAGCCTCCTCTCCGTACCGGAGTATCAGAGGCATCTATAGGTGAGATTATATACTGTAATGTCTTGTTTGACAAGCTCTTTTATTAAATTTTTTTAAACTGTGAAAGGCTTCTATTGACTAAAATATAGGGAAAGTATAAGCTATATACCATACCAATGCGAAGGCAGAAAGGAAGTGTTGTCGCATGAAAATAGAAAAAGTAAATGAAAATCAGATTCGCTGCACGCTGACCCGCGAGGATCTCGCCAGCCGCGAATTAAAAATAAGTGAGCTTGCCTACGGTACGGAGAAGGCAAAATCCCTATTCCGTGACATGATGCAGCAGGCCAATTTTGAATTTGGCTTTGAAGCCGAAGACATCCCTCTGATGATCGAGGCCATCCCGCTGAATGCGGACTGCATCGTGCTGATCATTACCAAAGTAGAAGACCCGGATGAACTGGATACCCGTTTTTCCCGTTTTGCTCCTTCCGTTACGGAAGAAAGTGATGAGGACAGTGATGAGAGCACTGCAGACGAGGTTCTGGATCTGTTCCGCCGTATCCAGAGCGAAGACAATACCGCAAGCGCTCCTGAAGCTCCTTCCGCGTCCGCTCCCGAGGAGAGTGACAGTGTACGTTCCCGCCTGTTCCGTATGGAATCTCTGAAACAGGTGATCAATGCGGCAGTAATAGCCGGAAGCCATTATCATGGGCTCAGCACTCTGTATCACGAAGAGGGCACCGACGGGTATTATCTGATCCTGACGCAGGGCGAAGAAGATCGCGAGGTCTTCGACCGTGTCTGCAATGTCATCTCTGAATACGGTATTCCCAAGCGTTCCACACCGGCAAGCCTTACTTTTCTTGAGGAACATTGTTCCACACTGATCGCCGAACATGCTTTACAGCGTCTTTCTAATACTTCAATGTAACAACAGATTGTAACATTCAGGAGAGTTCCCACTCTGTGGGGACTTTCTTATTTTTATGGTTGTTTTATACCTGTCTCTCCCAGCGAGAGTCTGTAGAAAAGAAGCTGGGAAACGCGTAACTTGAAAATATAGTCTTATTCGCATATAATAAAATTTAATACATGAATTGCTCCGTTGCAATGTAGCTTACGCAATTCCATACACATTCGGAATTACAAAGGGTCAAAACGCCGGTTACAGTGGAAAGGATGTACACGATATGATTTCCGACGAAGAATTATACCGACAATATTTAAGCGGCGATGAAACAGGGCTGGAAGAATTGATAAGAAAATACGACAATCCACTGACCTTATACATCAACGGCTATCTGCATGACATTCACGAGGCGGAGGACCTGATGATAGAAGTATTTTCCTACCTGTTCGCCAAAAGGCCCCATATCCGGGATGGCGGATTCAGGGCTTACCTGTATAAAGCTGCGCGCCATTTAGCTTTGCGCCACAAAAGCATCCGGCGACATCACTTCTGTCTTGATGATCTGACCAAAGAGCCGGAAGGCGGGAAACTGGTGGATGAGGTGATCCGGACAAAAGAACGGAATCAGATCCTGCATTTATGTATGGGTGAGTTGCATCCGGATTATAGAGAGGCTCTTTATCTGACCTATTTTGAGGGTATGAGTTACCGGCAGGTTGCTGAAGTTATGGGGAAAAGCGTGAAGCAGATCACTAATATAATGTACCGGGGAAAAGAGCGTCTGCGAGGATTATTGGAACGAGAGGGAATTACAAATGCGGAGTCATGAGGAACGGATCGCAGAAGTCCGACGAAGGATTACAGAGAAACAACGACAAAAAAGACGAAAGCAGCGGCGGATCGTTGCTATTTCCTGCATAGCGGCATGCCTTGCGGTGATCTTCGGGGCTTCCTTTGTCATGTCCGGGATTTCCGGGCAAATGGTGCCGGGGAACTCCTCCGGATATGAAACGGCGGCAACGATCCTCGGCGGAGGTGCTGCACCTGAATATATCATAATAGGGGTGCTTTCATTTCTTCTCGGCGTATGCGTGACGATCCTGTGTTTTCGTGTCCATCTGCTGGACAAAGAAGATCAGGCAGAGCAGAGGGGGGACCACGCCAATGGAATTGATCATTAATCTTTTGCAATTTTTCGTCACCCTGCTGGGCTTCTGTCTGAGCGGCATTCGTTATCTGAGACATCGGACACTGTCATATTTTCTGCTGATTTGCTTTTATGGCTGTTTTGCACTGGGCTCCCTGTACTGGACATTGTATCTGTTATTGTTTTCCGAAACACCACGGATCTTTTATGTATCGGAATTCGGCTGGGTCTCCAGCGTTATTTTTCTCTGTCTCCTACAATATACTCTCTCCTCCCCGGAGGAAAGAAGCTTTTCCTGTCGGAAATCCCTGCTGGCTCCGCTGATCGGAGTTCCGTTGTGCGCATTTTACTGTACCTTTGGTGACATTCTCTCCAACCTGCTCTGGTGCGGCATGATGATCCTTGTCTCCTATCGTTCCATCCACGGTCTTGTCTACGCAGAGACACAGACGGGAAAAGGACGGAACCTGCGGTATTTTCACATCGGAATCCTCTGCTATGTTGCGGTAGAATACGCTCTGTGGACCTCCGGCTGCTTCTGGCCGGGCGACTCTATCTTCAGTCCCTATTGCTGGTGTGATCTTCTGCTGACGTTCTGCCTTTTCGGACTGCTGCCTGCCACAGGAAAGGCGGTGCGGACATGACCTATATTGAAAATGTATTTATCTGTATGGCCTCACCCCTGTTGATTGCCGCCCTGTGCATGGGTAGGCGACAGGCCAAATTCTTTTTGTGCTGTCTTGCAGGAATGGGGGCATGCCTGCTCTCCGCTTACATCAATACCTTCTTTGCCGCTCTTTACGCAGCAGATACGATTGCCGCCACTGCGGAGATCGCACCTGTGGTAGAGGAAGTGATGAAACTCCTGCCGCTGCTCTTTTATCTTCTTGTATTTGAGCCTGAACCGGTGCCGATAAAAAATGCTGCCATCATCGTTGCACTTTCCTTTGCCACCTTTGAGAATGTCTGCTATCTGATTCAAAACGGAGCCGGACATTTTTCCTTTATCTTTTTCCGGGGCATTGGAACGGGTGCCATGCACGTGATCTGTGGTGCCATCGTCGGCGGTGGACTGGCGTATGTATGGCAGCGCACCTGGCTGAAGATCGCCGGAACCTGCGGTCTGCTCGGGGCAGCCATCACTTTTCATGCAATTTATAATCTTCTGATCGCCTATGGCGGTGCGATACAGTATATCGCATACATTCTGCCTGTGCTGATCCTGACGGCAGGGAAACTGATCACCCGCCGCCTTACCCAGAATCACAACTGAATCCTGTCTTTTGCGGAGCTGCTGCCGGCAGCTCCTTTTTTTTGAAAAAATTTGGTTTTCAGGTGAGAGTTTTTTCGCTTTTTTGTACCTAATTAGATGAAGGACATATGTATTTTATGACTTTACTTTCCGAAGGGAGGTTTTCAACGATATGTATGATACAGAAAAGCGGGTCGAACTGGTGAAAAAACGGGTGCATGAAAAATATCGCCGGAAGAAGCGCCGCGGGATCTGCCGGCTGTCTGCCCTGTGCACAGCATTGTCTGCGTTCCTTGTGGGAACGGTGCACACAGCAGCCGGCCAGACGCAGATCACCGCCCGGGGAATGTACGGTTCTATCCTGCTGCATGAAGACGCCGGCGGTTATGTGCTGGTTGGGGTAATTTCTTTCTCCACAGCAGTCATGATCACTGTGCTGTGTATCAGACTCCGGGAAAGAGAACACCGCGGACAAGGCACGGGAAAAGGAAACGCATCACAACAATGGGAGGAAAATAATTCATGAAAAAGCAAAAAATTCGGTTCTATGCGGCGCTGCTTTGCAGTTCCATGGTATTTTCTCTGGTCTCCACGCCGGTATCGGCAGCAGAAACCGGACAGCTGACGAATCCCCCGACATCCACAGAGGGTCCGGGTTCCCCGGAAAGCGCATCGGGAAATGAAGCTGCAGCGATTCTGAACGGACTGTCCGTGTCTGCGTTGACCGCAAACCGTGTGGCAGAGGTGACGACAGCGGAGCTTCTGACTGACATGCTGGCAGACAGCAGTGTTGTCAAAATCACACTGGCAGAAAATATTTATATCGGCAGCACCCTGACGGTCAACCGCGCTGTGACGCTGGATTTGAACGGTAATGTACTGAAAATGAACGGCAGCGGCAGCGTAATCAAGGTGGAATCAGGCGGCAATCTGACAATTCAGGACAGCAACACATCCACACCACACAAATTTACCCCGGGCGGTGACGGCTTATGGGGGCTGGACGAAACCGGCGGCTCGGAAATTGTCTACGGCGGCATTATCACCGGTGGTAATACCCCGAATGGCGGCGGCGTGTATGTGGCCACCGGCTGCCAGCTGACCATGACCGGTGGAAATATCGTCGGCTGTCTGGCAACCTACGAGGGTGGTGGCGTATACATTGACGGACTGCGTGGCTCAAGTGATCAAACTGTCTTTACAATGACTGGCGGCAGCATCACAGGATGTCAGGCAAACGGCACAGACGGTGGCGGTGGTGTGAATGTTACAAAAGGTACATTCACCATGAAGGGCGGCAGCATCATTGCATGTACCGTCATCGAGCCCGTCTACAATACCACCGTTTGCGGCGGTGGTGTACATATCCGGAACGGAGGCAGCTTCACCATGTCCTCCGGTACGATCAGGGACTGCAGGTGCATCGGCAATGGCGGCGGCGTGTATGTTGGAACCGGTCAATTTACCATGGAAGGCGGAAACATCACAGGATGTCAGGCGCTCAGTGGTAGCTTTGGTCGGGGCGGCGGCGTTTATAATTTGGGTACGTTCACGATGATCGGCGGCATCATTGAAGACGACTGCACAGCAAGCGGCAGCGGCGGCGGCGTGTACAACGCAAAAGTCCTGTTCGCCAACGGCGGCGAAATTGCCGGCAATGTAATGAACGGTGATAGGTATCCCTCCGGCACGATCACAGGCAGCGGCGGCACCAGGTTTTCCGGCAAAGTAATCAACAACAAAAATGAAGACGGTAATAAAAGCATCATCGAATGCGGTACATTCACTGGAGAGGTAAGCAATGAAGGTGAAATTTTAGGCGGTGATTTCAGTCAGGCCAATCTGAGCGGTACGCTCGTGATCACCTTTGACCCGGACAATGGAGATCAGAGCAGTACCAAGGAAGTGCATTTAGGCAGTGACGGAGCGGCACTCACCCCGCCGGATCCCACTCCCACCAAAGAGGGCTATACACTTGACGGATGGTATTGGTATTACAATAACAACGGTGCGGAAACAAAATGGAACTTTGACACGGATAAAGCCAGATACACCATGACCCTCAAGGCAAAATGGACAAAGAACACGACTCCCATCATTCCCGGCAACGGCACCAACAATATCGTAGAGCAGTATAAGACTGACGACAGCAACTCCGGAGAACAGACCGACCGTGAAGTTCCCTCTTCTGTCGTGAAAAACACCACCTCTTATTTGACCTATACCGTACAGGCGGGTGACACTCTCTGGAAAATCGCCAGAAAATACAACTGCTCCATAACCGGGATCATGGTAGCCAACAGTGACCGGATCAAGAACCCGAACCGGATCCACGCCGGCTGGCAGCTTAAGATTCCCCAAAGCGGAGCGCCTATCACAGGCGGCACTCCCGATGCTGTTCTGCCTGAGAATAAGAAAAGTGGGATATACATCGTCAGACAGGGCGACACCCTCTGGAAAATCGCCAGAAAGTACGGTTGCTCCGTGGCCGAGATCATTTCCCTGAACCGGGAACTGATCCGCAACCCTGCTCTGATTTATTCAGGCTGGGAACTGAAAATACCACAGGATTGATTTAAGAAACGGAGGAAAAAATAAGTGAGAAAACAAAGAAAACGTCTCTATGCGGCGCTGCTTTGCAGTTCCATGGTACTTTCTCTGGTCTCCACGCCGGTATCGGCAGCAGAAACCGGGCAGCTGACGAATCCCCCGACATCCACAGAGGGTCCAGGTTCCCCGGAAAGCGCATCGGGAAATGAAGCTGCAGCGGTTCTGAACGGACTGTCTGTGCTGGCCGCAAACGGTGAGGCAGAGGTGACGACAGCATCGGAATTGACTGGGGCACTGGCAGATAGCAGTATTTCCAGAATCACACTAACGGGGGATATCGATATCGGCTCTACACTGACGGTCAACCGTACTGTGACACTGGATTTGAACGGTTGTGTACTGAAGATGACCGGCAGCGACAGCGTAATCAAGGTGGCGGCGGACGGCGATCTGACGATTCAGGACAGGAACACAACCACACAACACAAATTTAACCCGCACTGTAAATATCTGACCTGGTACATTGACATGTGGGAACTGGACAACGGTGGCTCGGAAATTGTCTCCGGTGGAGTTATTACAGGCGGTGGCGGTGATCAAAGTGACGGCGGCGGTGTGCTTGTTGCCGGCGGTACACTGGTCATGGCCGGTGGCAACATCGTCGGATGTTCGGCAACGAGTCGAGGCGGCGGTGTATACCTTGGCAAAGACTCTGACACCGGAAAGAACGGCACATTCATCATGACGAGCGGAAGCATTATCGGCTGTGCTGCTCAGCTAGGCGGCGGCGTGTATGTCGCCACAGGGTGCACATTCGCCATGGCTACCAGCTCTAATATCCACAACTGCATTGCAAATAACGATGGTGGCGGTGTAATAAACCACGGCACCTTTAGAATGTACGGTGGAACAATCAGTGCATGCACGACAGTAGCATTTGGGGGCGGCGGTGTTTGCAACAAGGGAACCTTTATTATGTCAGACGGTATGATTAAAGGCTGCACCAGCCCCGACGGTCAGTATGCTTCAGGTGGCGGAGTGCGGAACAGTAATCAGTTCACCATGACAGGGGGCACGATCGGTGATCCTGATAATCCGAATGATGCAAGCTCTGTATACAATACTTCCAGTCAGGAGACTACTCTTACTATAAGCAACAATGCAAAAATCAACACAGATGTAACAAACGTTGGCATCCTGAATGCTGACGGCGGCGAAATAGCCGGCACAATGACGAACGATACCAATAGGTACGGCACCGGCACGATCACCGGCAGTGAGGGTGCCGCCGGCAGCACTGAGTTCCATGGCAAAGTGACCAACACCGGCACCATCCGGAAGGGCACATTCACGAATGAGGTCATAAATGAGAGCAGCGGTACCATTAACGGCGGCACATTTACCGGCACAGTTGAGAACAGGGGCGGAACGATTTCAGGTGGCGATTTCAGCGGTACCACCCTGCCCGTTAAACTCATGATTACCTTTGAACCGAACAACGGAGAGCCGGTCATCACACAGAAAGTGAATTGGCGCAAGGACGGAGCGGCACTCACCGCCCCCGCTTTCACCAATGAGGGGCATAGTCTTGACGGCTGGTATTATGATAACAACGGTACGGAAACAAAATGGAACTTTGACACGGATACAGTCAAATGCACTATGACCCTCAAGGCAAAATGGGAACTCTCCACCTATTCCGTAACGCTGCAGACGGACGGCGGTACGATTGCCAGCGGAAAAGAAGTAACCGGCTACACTTACGGCACCGGAGCAGTTCTTCCGACCGCCAATGATATCACCCGCGAGGGATACCGCTTTGACGGCTGGTACGCGGACAGCAGTTTTTCCAGCTCTCCCATTACAGAGATCTCTGCTACCGAAACGGGAAATAAAACATTCTATGCAAAATGGACGAAGAACACGACTCCCATCATTCCCGGCAACAACACCAGCAATATCGTAGAGCAGTATAAGACTGACGACAGCAGCTCCGGAGAACAGACCGACCGTGAAGTTCCCTCTCCTGTCGTGAAAAACACCACCTCTTATTTGACCTATACCGTACAGGCGGGTGACACTCTCTGGAAAATCGCCAGAAAATACAACTGCTCCATAACCGGGATCATGGTAGCCAACAGTGACCGGATCAAGAACCCGAACCGGATCCACGCCGGCTGGCAGCTTAAGATTCCCCAAAGCGGAGCGCCTATCACAGGCGGCACTCCCGATGCTGTTCTGCCTGAGAATAAGAAAAGTGGGATATACATCGTCAGACAGGGCGACACCCTCTGGAAAATCGCCAGAAAGTACGGCTGCTCCGTGGCCGAGATCATCTCCCTGAACCGGGAACTGATCCGCAACCCTGCTCTGATTTATTCCGGCTGGGAACTGAAAGTACCACAGAATTAGCCTCCCCTGAAAGAATCTACCGGGCCAGTCATACTTCATAATGTCGGATCAGATAATATATCTAAGGGAAAAAGGTAAAAAAAGACGGCCAGAGGCCGATGATCTGAGTTCCTTGAATTCTTTAGATTTCTCAAATCCGCGCAATCGGCGGACACATTTCGATTGCGCGGAAATCTGAGCTATGAAATTCCATAAATACTTTGTTTCACCTGTGTGCCCCGGTCAGGTGATGTTTCCAAAACAGACATACAAAGCTTACAGCTCCTCGATCACTTTCATAAGCTCATCTACATCAATGCCATGTACCATAGCTGCCTCTTCCAGGGTCTCTCCCTGTGAAGCAGGGCATCCCAGGCAATGCATTCCTGCATCGAGGAGTACGGGAGCTACTTCAGGATTGGCACGTAAGATCTCACCAATGGTCATGTCTTTTGTTACTCCGGTCATATCGGTCTCCTTTCTGCCGTATAAGGCTTTTTTAGTATAATACTTTCCCCAAAAGATTACAAGAATATTCTTGTGCATCAGCATTTGCTTCACAAATGGCGCCGCTTCGTAGCTCACATTTATTTCATGTTGGTGCGCTTTGTCCATGAAAAAGAGGTTTTCGTGCTTTGTGTGCAAGCACCCACGCACGGCAATCTCTTTTTCATGTCAGAGCTGATGTACAAAAGCGCGTACATTACCTAAAACTGTTGACACTTACCCTTGTCAGGTAGTACACTTTTATCGTAAAGAAACAGCTTGGGATGCCAGCGCAACTGGTACTCTCAGTTGATAATATTAATTGTTTTTACTAGAAGGAGGTAAATTTTCATGGCAGAAGCATGGAGAGGCTTTAAAAGAGATGGCCACTGGGATGTAGACGTCAATGTACGTAACTTCATCCAGACCAACTACACTCCGTATGATGGAGATGAGAGCTTCCTGGAGGGACCTACCGAAGCAACTGATAAGCTTTGGGGCAGACTTCAGGAGTTACAGAAGGAAGAGCGTGAGCATAACGGCGTTCTGGAATGCGAAACAGAGATCGTATCCAGTCTGACCGCTTATGGCCCTGGCTATATTGATGAATCTATGAAGGATCTGGAGCAGATCGTTGGTCTGCAGACAGACAAGCCTTTAAAGAGAGCATTCATGCCTTATGGTGGTATTAAGATGGCTCAGCAGGCAGCAAGCACCTATGGCTACGAAGTAAATGAAAAATATGACAAGATCTTCAATGAGTATCACAAGACTCACAACCAGGCAGTATTTGATGCTTATACCGATGAAATGAAGGTTGCTCGTCATACCCATATCGTTACCGGTCTTCCCGACACCTATGGTCGTGGACGTATCGTAGGCGACTACAGAAGAGTTGCTCTGTACGGTATCGATTTCCTGATCGAGCAGAAGAAGAAGGATAAGAAGAACTGCGGTACCGGCGTTATGACCGAGGAAATCATTCGTCTGAGAGAAGAGATCGCTGATCAGATCAAGGCTCTGCAGGGAATGAAGGAAATGGCTAAGATCTACGGCTACGATATTTCCGGTCCCGCTACCACCGCTAAGGAAGCTATCCAGTGGTTATACTTCGGTTACCTGGCAGCTATCAAGACCCAGAACGGTGCAGCTATGTCCGTTGGACGTATCTCTACTTTCCTGGACATCTATATTGAGAGAGACTTAAAGGAAGGCACCCTGACCGAGAAAGAAGCTCAGGAGCTGATCGACCATATGACCATGAAGTTCCGTATGGTTAAGTTCGCTCGTATTCCTTCTTACAACCAGCTGTTCTCCGGTGACCCCGTATGGGCTACTCTGGAAGTTGGTGGTATCGGCATGGACGGCCGTCATATGGTTACCAAGAACGACTATCGTTTCCTGCATACTCTGGAGAACATGGGACCCAGCCCCGAGCCGAACCTGACTGTTCTGTACTCCAGCGCTCTGCCTGATAACTTTAAGAAGTACGCAGCTAAGATTTCTGTGAATACTTCTTCCATCCAGTACGAGAACGATGACGTTATGAAGCCTATCTGGGGTGATGACTACAGCATCTGCTGCTGCGTATCCGCTACTCAGACCGGTAAGGAGATCCAGTTCTTCGGTGCTCGTGCTAACCTGGCTAAGTGCTTACTGTACGCTATCAACGGTGGTAAGGATGAGAAGCATCTGGACAAGGACGGCAAACATATGCAGTGTGGTCCCGAAATCGCTCCTATCACTTCCGAGTACCTTGATTTCGACGAAGTTATGCATAAATATGACATCATGCTTGACTGGTGTGCATCTCTGTATGTTAACATCCTGAACCTGATCCACTACATGCATGATAAGTACTACTACGAAGCAGCTGAGATGGCTCTGATCGATACCGATGTAAGAAGAACCTTCGCAACCGGTATTGCAGGTCTGTCCCATGTAGCTGACTCCCTGTCCGCTATCAAGTATGCTAAGGTTAAGGTTATCCGTGATGACCAGGGTTGTGCTGTAGACTTCAAGATCGAAGGCGACTTCCCTAAGTACGGTAACGATGATCCCAGAGCTGATGAATTCGCTGTATGGCTGCTGAAGACCTTCATGGAGAAGATCAAGAAGAACCACACCTACAGAAATTCTGAGCCTACCACTTCCGTACTGACCATTACCTCTAACGTTGTATATGGTAAGGCTACCGGTGCTCTGCCCGATGGTAGAGCAGCTTACACACCGTTCGCTCCCGGTGCATCACCTTCCTACGGTGCTGAGAAGAGTGGTCTGCTGGCTTCTCTGAACTCTGTAGCTAAGCTGCCTTATGAGTATGCTCTGGATGGTATCTCCAATACCCAGACCATGGCTCCTTCCGCTCTTGGTCACAACCTTGACGAGCAGAAAGAAACTCTGGTACGTGTAATGGATGGTTACTTCGATCGTGGTGCTCATCACCTCAACGTTAACGTATTCGGTACCGAGAAGCTGTTAGATGCACAGGCTCATCCTGAGAAGCCTGAGTACGCTAACTTCACCATCCGTGTATCCGGTTATGCTGTTAAGTTCATCAGCCTGACCAAGGAGCAGCAGGATGATGTTATCGCAAGAACCTGCCATAAGAGTCTGTAATTCTTACAGGTTTTGAGATAATTGATGTATATGGGGCCGGGCAGTAATGTCCGGTCCCTTTTTGGATATACTATTCGTAACACTCACCCCCCAGCTGCCTGCATGGCAGAGAATGGAGATTATTACAATGATCAAAGGCAGAATTCACTCATTAGAATCCTTCGGCGCAGTAGACGGACCCGGAATCCGCTATCTTATCTTCCTCAAGGGCTGCAATATGCGTTGTCAATATTGCCACAATGTAGATACCTGGAATCCCGACACTGACAATCTGATGACAGCAGACGAGCTTCTGGATAAGGCAGAGCGTTTCCGCAGCTACTGGGGCAAAGAAGGCGGCATCACCGTCAGCGGCGGCGAAGCTTTATTACAGATTGATTTTCTCATCGATCTCTTCCGTAAGGCTCACGAGAGAGGCATCAACACCGACCTTGATACTTCCGGACAGCCTTTTACCAGAGAAGAGCCCTTCTTCTCCAAATTCAACGAATTACTGAAATATACCGATCTTGTCATGTTGGACATCAAGCATATTGATGATGAGGAGCACAAAAAACTCACCGGCCATACCAACAAAAACATTCTGGACTGCGCAAGATACCTCTCCGAACAGGGTATCCCCATGTGGATCCGTCATGTGCTGGTACCCGGAATCACTGACAATGACGAATATCTGAAGAAAACAAGAGAATTCATTGACACTCTGGATACCGTTATGAAGGTAGAAGTTCTTCCCTATCACACATTAGGGGCATACAAATGGAAAGAGCTGGGAATCCCCTATAAGCTGGAAGGTGTGGAGCCCCCCACCGAAGAGAGAATTCAGAATGCGAAGAAGATCCTGGAGTTCAATAAATATAAATAAACAACTGTAACTAATGATAAAAAATACTAAATAAGACTTGTATTCAAGCCATATTTATATTACAATACTAATAGTGATATTGATAAATTTGTATCAAACAATATGATTTGATACACGCAAAATAGGAGGAAAAGATTATGGCATTTGTTATTGGTGATGCTTGTGTAGCATGTGGAGCTTGTGAAGCACAGTGCCCCGTTGGCGCTATCAGCATGGGCGACGGAAAGTTCGAAATTGATGCAGATAAGTGCATCAGCTGCGGTTCCTGCGCAGGTCAGTGCCCCGTTGGTGCTATCGCAGAGGATTAATTTCCGACTTAAAATGCAACCTTGGGAAGGCATTTCAGAAAATGAAATGCCTTTTCTTTTTTTCTGCTTTATGTTTTTCATTCTCTTTTGGATTCACGGGTGTATCTTTTGGTTGTTTTTGCAACCGTCCTTTGGTCTTTTTCCGTAACAGCTCGTCCATCTTCTGATAATATTCTTCGCTGCGCTGTTCCAGCCTGCGATCCCGCTCTTCCTCACGCTCCTCTCTGCTGCGGAACTGATAATCCAGTTCTTTGACCATGCTCTCCTTTAATTCTCGACATAGCTCCTGATTATTTTCTTTTACGGCTTCACGGATCATCTGCTGCAGAATCCACTGTAGTCTTTTAACCTTCTCCTCCCGGTTTTCGCCTGTCAGCGAGGTCTCCTGCACCGGTGATGGTACTGTTTTCTTCACTGTCTCATCTACAATTTCAATTGCCATGCGCGGTGCGGCAGCTGCTTCTTTTTCTGTCGTTTCCTCCGGCAGTACATCCAGCTTCCCATCCTTTAATATCATTTTGATTGCTTTCAACTGTAATCCCCTTTCTTTCATGCTCTTGATCTCTTTGAAGCGTTCTACATCTTCTTTCGTATAATAGCGATGTCCCAATTCGTTACGCTTGATGGGCAGATGTAGTTCTTCCTCCCAGTAACGAAGCACGTGACTCTCCACCTTTACCTGTTTTGCCGCATCCGAAATCAATAAATACTCTCCCATAATCTCTCCTTTTCTAAATTGTCATATTATGAAAATGTGAAATAAAAAAGAGAACAGGTACAGGGGAATTTCCCTTACTTGTTCTCTTTCGTGTTTTATATTCTGTATTTGCAGGATACTTAAAAATCTTTTTTTCTGTCGTTTTCCAGGTTGGCGAACTTGGTGTACTCCGGCAGCCATGCCAGCTGTACGGTTCCGATCGGACCGTTTCTCTGCTTGGCAATGATGATCTCGGAAATACCCTTGTCCGGTGAATCATGGTTGTAATAATCATCACGGTAAATAAACATTACCACGTCGGCATCCTGCTCGATAGCTCCGGATTCACGCAGGTCAGACAGCATCGGCCGATGATCCGGTCTCTGTTCTACCGCCCGGCTCAGCTGGGACAGAGCCAGCACCGGTACGGATAACTCTCTGGCTACTGCCTTTAAGGAACGGGAAATATCGGAAATCTCCTGCTGTCTGGAGTCGCTGCTTCTGCCGCCGCTGCCTGACATCAACTGTAAGTAGTCGATGATGATCATGGACAGACCGTTTTCCTGTTTCATTCTCCTGCATTTGGAGCGGAGCTCTGCAATGCTGATGCCCGGCGTGTCATCAATCATCAGTTTGGATTTACCGATGACACCGGCACTCTCGATCAGCCGCTCCCACTCCTGGTCATTCAGCTGGCCGGTACGAAGCTTCTGTGCATCCACGCTGGATTCCAGGGAAAACATACGGTTGATCAACTGCTCCTTACTCATTTCCAGACTGAATATGGCTACCGGCAGATTCTGCTTAAAAGCCACATGCTGCGCAATATTCAGCACAAACGCTGTCTTACCCATGGAAGGACGGGCGGCGATCAGCACCAGGTCAGAGGGCTGCATACCGGCAGTACGATAATCCAGATCAATGAATCCGGTGGCAATACCTGTAACAGTTCCGTGAAGCTTGGATGCCTTCTCGATCTTGTCCATAGCATTCATAACCACCGTACGGATCGGGACAAACTCTTTTACATTCTTTTTCTGTACCACTTCATTGATCTTGCTCTCGGTACTCTCCAGGATTGTATCCAGACTTTCTTTCCCGCTGTAGCAGGTATTGGCAATCTCTTCGTTGGTACGAATCAGTCGTCTGAGGGTTGCTTTCTCCGCAACAATACCGGCATAGTACTTAATGTTAGCGGAGGTGGGCACCGATGCGATCAGGTTCGTCAGGAAATCCAGTCCGCTGACCTCCGGCGGCACATCTTCCCTGGATCTCAGTCGATCCTGCAGGGTAACAAAATCCACCGGTTTTCCCTCGTTGTTCAATTCCACGATCGTGTCAAAAACAATACCGTACTGACGATTGTAGAAATCCTCTCCCGAGATCTGTTCCGTCGCGGCAGCGATTGCTTCCGTATCGATGAACATAGATCCGATCACCGACTGTTCTGCCTCCAGGCTGTGGGGCATTATTCTTTTGATTACATTTTCATCTATAGCCGGCATGGGCCTGTCTATGCCTCCGTAACTTTCACCGTCAGTTTTGCTGCCACCTGAGGATGAAGCTTTACTGTCACCTCATAGGAACCAAAATTCTTCAGGCTCTCGGGAAGTACAATTTTCTTCTTATCGATTTCAATGCCATGCTGTTCCTTGCAGGCAGTTGCGATCTCCTTGGAAGATACGGAGCCAAAGGTCTTGCCGCCTTCTCCTGCTTTGATCTTAACCATGACCTGCTTAGTCTCCAGCTCCGCAGCCAGAGCTTTTGCCGCATCCAGGTTCTCCTGTGCTACTTTTTCTTCATTCGCTTTTTGAAGCTTCAGGTCATTCATATTTTTGGAAGTTGCTTCCACACCGATCTTTTTCGGTAAAATATAGTTCCTTGCATATCCTTCGCTGGCTTCAATGATATCTCCTTTTTTGCCCAGCTTTTTTTCATCCTGAAGTAAAATAATTTTCATGTTATATACCTGCCTTTCCTATCTCTAAATCTCTCCGGATTCCAACATATCGTCAATGGTATGCTTCAGCACGCCGATGGCTTCTACCAATCCTACACCCTCCATCTGACAGGCTGCAGTGTTCATGTGACCGCCGCCACCCATACGTTCCATAATGATCTGTACATTAACCTCATCAATGGATCTGGCACTGACATAGATCTTACCCTGATAATCCGTGAGTACGAAACTTGCCTTGATTCCTTTGATATTCAGCAGTTCGTTGGCTGCCTGTGCCCCAATGATCGTAGGACTGGGCAGATCCTCCGCGGTACACAGAGAGATGGCAAAAAACTGCTTGTAAATCTCTGCCTGGCTGACTGCGTCTGCCTTTGCCTTATATTCTGCAGCATCCTCACGGAACAGTTTTCTGACTCTGGTGACATCTGCACCATTTCTACGCAGAAATGCGGCAGCTTCAAAGGTGCGGACACCGGTCTTGGTCATAAAGTTGTTGGTATCGATCATGATACCGGAGTACATACAATCCGCCTCTTCCGTACGGATCTTGATATTGTCATAAGTGTACTGCAGGATCTCGGATACCATCTCACAGGCCGAGGATGCATAAGGCTCCACATAGGATAATGTGGCATTTTCTATAGTCTCTGTGCCCTGTCTGTGATGGTCCAGAACCACTACAGATTTACAGAAGCGCAACAGATCCGGGCATTCTGTAATGGACGGCTTATTGACATCCACGACTACCAGTACAGTGTTGCTGCCTGCCATATCAATTGCCTGCTGGCTGGTGATGATCATATCTTCATCATATTCCGGATTATTCTTAAACAGCTCTACCAGAGGCTGAACAGAAGTCGTCGCCTCGTTCAGTACAATATGGGCTTTTCTGCCCAAAGTCTGGGCAATCCGGTAGATACCCACTGCAGACCCGAAGCTGTCCACATCAGGCATCCGGTGACCCATAACAATGACGCGATCCTTGCCGGTAATGATCTCCCGCAGGGCGTGGGCTTTTACTCTCGCCTTGACACGGGTATTTTTCTCTACCTGCTGACTCTTGCCACCGTAGTAGGTAATGCTCTCCGGAGTCTTGATGACCGCCTGGTCACCACCACGTCCCAATGCCAGATCAATGGCAGTACGGGCGAACTCATAATTTTGTGCATAGGTCAGACCATCCAGTCCGATACCGATACTGATAGTCACAGCCATTTCGTTACCGATGTTAACGGTCTTCACTTCTTCCAACAGATCAAAACGGCTCTCCTGCAGCTGTGCCACCGCTTTTTTCCGCATGATCACGAGGTATTTGTCCTTCTCCAGCTTTTTACTGATACCATCCAGGGAAGCAATGTATTTGTTCACCTTACGGTCGATCAATGCGATCAGCAGGGACCTGCGGACTTCCTCTACGCTCTCCAGCGCTTCCTCATAGTTATCCAGGTAGATCATCCCCACCGTGAGGCTCTGATCATCCACTTCCTGCAATGCGATGTGCAGCGCGGTCTCATCAAACAGATAGACTGCGATCAAATAGCCGTTGTACCCTTCCGCATCGATCATATCGCTGTGTTCTGCCATTTCCTTCAGGGAAATCTTACGGAACTTTGCTACGTATTCACAGCCTTCGTACTCCAGTTCGTACTGTGCCTCATCCACACCGGAATCATCCGGAAGCCTGTCCCTGGTAATGGTAGGGAACAGGGAAGTAATGGATTTGTTATATCCCTTTGGCTGGTGCACCACATTTTCAAAGGCAATATTCGTCCAGATCACCTTGCCGGAATCATCCAAAAGGGCATAAGGCAGTTCCAGATCCCGCAACAGTTTCCGCTGGATCTGTCCATACTCCGTGGCAAAACTGATCAGTTCATTCATAATGATCGGTTTATTATAGAAATACAATGTCAGTGTAATTGCAAAATAGAAGATCGTAAATCCGAAAGTAAGCAGTCCGGCACGAAAATCCAACATAAATACCGCGGCATCAATTGCCAGCAGCAGAAGTCCCAGATACAGGGTGAACTGAATATATGTACGGATTCTTCCCTTCAGTCTGATTCGTTTTTTCATCAAAGAACACCTCTCAATGTTTGCGTTCGACAACTTCTATTATAACAAATAATATACCACTATGCCACCATATTATTTTGACGAATAGACAATATTCCTCTGTCAAATTTGTGCTTTTTGTCAGCATTTCAGGTTAAGATCGCTCTTATCTGCATAATTCCCAAAATGCCACTGCACTGGCTGCCGCTACATTCAGGGAATCCACACCTCTTGCCATAGGGATGCAGACCGTGTAATCACAGTCTGCGATAGTGTCCGCTGCCAGGCCTTCCCCTTCCGTCCCCAGAATAATTGCAAGCTTTTCCGCTTCATGTAATACCCGGGCATCCGGTGACAGGCTGTCTTCCTTTAACGCCATAGCTGCGGTACGGTATCCCATGCCGCGCAGCTGTGCCATCGTGCGATCCGCCCAATCTTCCGTCCCCAGAAAAGTCCAGGGCACCTGGAATACCGTCCCCATGCTGACTCTCGCCGCACGACGGTACAAAGGGTCGCTGCAGCCTGCAGTCAAGAGCACCGCATCAATTCCCAGCGCTGCTGCGGAGCGGAAGATTGCTCCTACATTCGTGGGATTCACGACGTTTTCCAGGATAGCGATGCGTCTGGCATCCCGACACAGCTCCTCCATCTTCGGCAAAGCTCTCCGCCGCATGGCACAGAGCATGCCACGCGCCAGCTTGAAGCCTGAGATCTGGGATAATACCTCGTTAGATGACACATAGACAGGAATTTCCTCCGATCTCTCCATGATCCGCCCCAGGACTTCTCTTCCCTTCTCGGAATCCGCTTCTCTCTGTTCCATCAGAAGCGACAACGGTTCGTATCCCGCCGTCAGCGCCCGCAGGATCACGTTTGCACTCTCCGCAATGAACAACCCGGGAGCCGGTTCGTAATAGCGGAGCAGCTGTATTTCCCTGCGTTCGTTGTAAATCTCCAGTTCCGGTGTATGTAAATCTGTGATTGGTATTCTTCTCATGCCGCTTCGTCTCCTTGCATACGTCGAAAAAAGACCAGCCACTTTTGCGGCTGGTCTCTTACTACTGTCTTAGTCTGAATTATTCAGCTACGTAAGGCATAAGTGCTACGTGACGTGCTCTCTTGATAGCAACGGTCAGTGCTCTCTGATGCTTTGCGCAAGTACCGGTAATACGACGAGGAAGGATCTTACCTCTCTCAGATACATACTTCTTAAGCTTAGCTGTATCCTTATAATCGATTACATTATCTTTACCACAGAATACGCAAACTTTCTTTCTTCTGCGCATACCGCCTTTTTTTCTCATCGGAGAATCGGTCTTCTCAGTCTTATTAAAAGCCATTATTATTACCTCCTATCGGAATCTGTCAGGGCAGAGGCGGGTGTCAGCTCCGCTTGTCACTGAAACTTAGTTAAAGGGTAATTCTTCATCGATGCCGTCAGGGATGTTCATAAAACCATCACCGGCTCCGGAAGGAGCGGGGGCATTATTACCACCACCAAAACCAGCGTTCTGGTATCCACCGTCATTACTGCCGGCAGATGCATTCTTGCTCTCTGCGAACTCTACGTTCTCAACCACTACATCGGTAGTGTACACACGCTGTCCATCCTTATTGGTATAACTGCCGGTCTGGATACGTCCTTCCACAACGAACTTTGTTCCCTTGTGGCCATATCTCTCGATAAACTCACCAGTCTTACCAAACGCTACACAGTTAATAAAATCAGCATCCGGCTCGCCATCACGCTTAAATCTTCTATCTACTGCAATGGAAAAACGAGCGATCGCTGTTGCGGTAGCTCCCTGAGAATATCTCACCTCAGGATCCCTTGTTAAACGTCCCATAAGAATTACTTTATTCATATTTCGCTTCTCGCTTTCTGTTTATGCCTCGTCCTGTCTAACGCATAAGTATCTGATCACGTTGTCCATGATACGAACACGGCTCTCGATCTCTGCAGGAACAGTGCTCTCAGCTTCGAATCTGATGAAGTAGTAGAAAGCTTCTTTCATCTTCTGAACTTCGTAAGCAAGCTTCTTCTTGCCCCACTCGTCCACTTCTGTGATGTTGCCGCCGAATCTCTCAACCAGTGCCTTGCACTTGTCAACAACGGCTGCTCTCTCATCATCCTCGATCTTAGCGCTAACAACAACGGCTAATTCGTACTTGTTCATGTTAGTTACCTCCTTTTGGTCTCTGGCCCATATTTCACATATGAGCAAGGAATAAAGTGTCTCACGAAAAAACATGTTACCATATCCCCGTGCACTTTTCAAGCTTTTTCAACGATTTCTTTCACATTTTTTTCTAGTAATTTCCGTGCGATCATAATCTGGTGACCGCAGCCCAGACATTTCAGTCGAAAGTCCGCTCCCACGCGGAGTACTTCCCATTCTCTGCTTCCGCAGGGATGTTGTTTTTTCAGTTTCAATACATCTCCCACATTAATATCCATAACGCTCTTCCTCGTCTCTCTTGTCTGTATGTCCACTCCTGTGCCGGCACTTCGCAGCCGGTACCTGTAACCTTATTATAAGGATGTCGGAGTCAAAGGCCCCCGACTTTGATACCTACGGATTGCTTCGTGCTACGCACTCCCTCAATCCTACCCAATATTCGCATATCGTGGGATTATCATCCCACTTTTATGCTCATATCGGGGCGGGTCCTAAGGTCTTTCACCCACTTATGAGCAAGCTCATGTGGGCTTAGACCTTTTGACCCTGGTATCCTATAAGTTGTTCGCCATAAAATCCTTCACTATTCCAAAAGCTTCTCTCAGCAGATTATTCGGTACTGTAAGAGGAAAAGTTCCGGCTGACAGTCCCTCCACATGCAGATATCCCTGCTTCTTCGCAATGGCAAGAGCTCGGAACATATGAAAATTATTGGTGACAACGACCACACTGTCCTCCGATTTATTCAACAGTTCTCCGCTGTAGATCAGATTCTGTGTCGTATTCGTGGAAGCATCCTCCGCAAGTATCCTCTCCGGATCGATTCCTGCATCCGCAAGATATCCTTTCATACCCTCCGCTTCGCTGACAGGCTCGTTATAACCCTGTCCACCGGACACGATGACTTTCGTCTCCGGATTGGCATTCAGGTATTCTATGGCTTTATCCAGACGTTTCTGCAGTACATAGCTGGGGCCGGTAGTCTTCCACTGAGCTCCCAGTATGATGACGTAGTCCGCTCCCGCCTCTGCTTTCGCGCCAAACTGCCCGAAGATCATTCCTTCTAATATAAGGAGCAGCAGTATTCCTGCTGCCACCAGCCCGCAGAACGTCATCCGGATCCAGCGCGGGATTCTCTCCTGCACGGATTTATGAGTCAGTATCCAGCCCCACGCAGCACAAAACGCGGCGATCACACCCCAGATCAGGAAAAAATAACTGCCAAAGCCAACAAACAGCCCGATTCCCACACAATACAGCGCACACAGCACCGCCAGAACATACAGTGCCATTGCTCCGTAGTGCTTCCGATCCACGCCTCTGCCTCTGGGATCCAGATAGATCACTTTTTTACTTTTTTCCACCGGAATCAAGCGGTCCCTCTTCATACATCCTCCAATCTTTCCCTATGGCTTATTGTAGCATATCTGCAGCACCTGGCTCAATACCACATAGTTTAGGGTTTTCTTAATTTTTTAAAAATTTTTCTTTTACCGGCATCGGCTGACTTGTACCTTGCGGAAAAATGTGATGTAATTGATTAGTATAATACTTTAGAGAAGAAGGATTCTTATGTGCAGACCGACACCAAAAACAAATTTTACAAAATGTCTTCCTATCATAATTTTGTTTTTTACTGCCCTCCGGATACTTGCCGGATTGCGGATCCCTTATATGATCCTCGCCGACCAGCGCTATGACGACCGGATGCTGTTCGAGAATGCCTACGATCTGTTAAGTGGCGTATGGCTGGGTAGCTACGACGCCTATGCTCTCGCCAAAGGAATCGGATATCCGATGTTTCTGGTTCTTGCGAAAAAATTATGTCTGCCATATTCCGTGCTGCTGGCTCTACTGCAGGCTGTGGGTGCCTGGCTGTTCGTCCGCGCATTATCCGTCAGATGGAAGAATCCCTATGGACAGACGCTCCTGTATCTGCTTCTGTTATTTTCTCCCATCAGTCTGACGCAGCTGGTGACACAGCGCCTGTACCGTATGGCTATTGTTCCCGGAATGGTGCTGGTTGTATTTTCCGGCATGATCGGTCTTACCCTGCGCAAGGAGCTTCCCTTGAAAAAACAGCTTCCCTGGGCAGTTCTGACCGGCATGGCTCTTGCCTTTTTCTGGCAGATCCGGGAGGATTCCGTCTGGATCCTGCCGTTTATCGCTGTCATGACAGTATGGAATGTAGGCTATGTAATACTGGCACTGCATAAAAAGCGGACAGGACGGCAACTTTTGCTCCAATGTTTCATACTTCTGCTGCCGATATTGCTTCTGTTTTGCGACAATATAACGATTTCCGCCATCAATCAGGTCCACTACGGTGTATTCCTGACCAACGACCGCACGGAGGGAAATTTTGCCGAACTGATGTCCCTGTTCTATCATCTGCAGGGCAATACGGAAGCAGGCTCCGACATCTGGATCTCCAGGGAGACGATTGCCAGAGCGGAGGCCGTCAGTCCGACCCTGCAACAGCTCCAGCCGCTATTAGATTCCTATGTGGAAGACTGGTCTACGAGTAACGGAGAGATCCCCGGTGACCACTTCAGCTGGGTGTTACGGGATGCGGTACAGGACTCCGGCTATTCCCCGGATGCCGTCAATGCGCAGGCCTTTTATGGCAACGTTCTCTCTGAACTCCTTGCAGCTGTAGAGCGTGGTGACTTAACGGAAAAGCAAAATGGTGCGCTCTATTTTTCCTCCCAATCCAAAGGAATATTACCTTCGGAAATTCCGGGCATCCTGTCCGACACTCTGCATAATGTATGGAAGATCGCCGGTTATACGGACTGCGCCCTAAGCAGCTCTGCCAAAAGTACCGGGCGTCTGTCGGATATCCGCCGGATGGAGGCATTTACCTCCTGCCTGGCAGTGTATCCCACACTGTCACAGTTCCAGGCGGCAGATTATGATTCCATTGCCGACGAGACCTTATATGATTTCAATGAAGTCTATAGTTCCGGTATGGTGTCTCTTCTGAACAAAATGAATGCCATCTATCAGCTGTTTGGAAAGCCCGTATTTTTGCTGGCTCTTCTTGCTCTCCTTGTGCTGACTGTCCGCGTGATCCACGGACTCTTTCATGGAGACCGAACCGATCTGGAACTGTGGATCCTAAGCTGCGGGATCTTGCTTAGTGCTGTTTTACTGCGTTTTGGCTGCGGTCTGTTTACCGGATGGTTTACCGACGATATGCAGAAATTCATCAACAGCTTTTATTCCTGCGGTGTCTATATTCTGCTGCAGCTGTTTAAATATCTGGCGATCGGTACAATTTACGAAGGAGGAATAACTTATGGAAAATTTGAAGGAACAGATTCAGGAATTGCAAAAGATCATTGATACCTACGATAACATTGTATTTTTCGGCGGTGCCGGTGTCTCCACCGAAAGTGGGATTCCGGATTTCCGCAGCGTGGACGGTCTGTACCATCAGCAATACGACTATCCTCCGGAGACCATATTGAGTCACAGCTTTTACCGTTCCCATCCGGAAGAATTTTTCCGTTTTTACCGGAATAAGATGCTCTTCCCAAAAGCTCAGCCGAACGCTGCCCATAAAAAACTGGCAGAGCTGGAACGTGCCGGAAAAGTACGTGCTGTAATAACACAGAATATCGATGGACTGCATCAGGCCGCCGGAAGTAAGACTGTCCTGGAGCTTCACGGCTCGGTACTTCGCAATTACTGTGAAAAATGTCATCAATTCTACGGTCTGAATGCTATCTTAAACAGCACCGGCATACCGCACTGTGAGAAATGCGGTGGCACCATTAAACCGGATGTGGTCCTGTACGAGGAAGGACTGGATGAAAAGACGATAAATGCCGCCGTCAGATACATCCACGAAGCAGATGTCCTGATCATCGGCGGCACTTCTCTGGCTGTCTATCCCGCAGCCGGGTTAATTGATTATTTTCAGGGTGATAAGCTGGTGGTCATCAACAAAAGTGCGACCCCCAGAGACAAAAATGCGGATCTCCTGATTCAGGGACCGATCGGGGAAGTATTTCACTCGATCCAGAATCCGTAAGAAATATCCTGCTCTCCGCTGATATGATAAATGTCTTCCACATCAGCACCCCAGCTGTTGATACCTCCCACGCCTCTCACTGCTCCCAGGATGGATACCACCGTCCTGCGGGCAGGAGGGAGTTCCTCGTGGTGCATTGCATTTTCCAGTTCCTGCGCCGTATAGGGCAGACAAGAAAATGCGAAGTCTTTTCCCTCTTCCGCAGTTATTTTCAAACGGCTGCTTCTTCCTCCACGGTCTGTATTATCCAGGGAAGTCTTCCTGACGATCTCCAGCCATTTGGTCTGCATATGCATCCCACAGTCCTGAGGCACCATATAAGGTGTCACCGGCAGGCCCTGTACTTCATACACACCGGGGATTCCTCCTGCCATACGGTCCGGATAGGTCTCTCCGGACAGTCCTTCATAGGTATACCTCTCCGCTGCGGTGGGCATCAGGAACCTCATTCCGAATACCGGAAGCTCCGGCAGACCCTGTTGTCCGCGATACTCTGCCTGCACATGGATTCTGCCATCCGTTTCCACCGTATAAGTCACTGTCACCTCCGTGGCCGGAACTGTCGGCGTCTCATACGTATAGATCATCTCGAATCTGTCACAGGTCTCTTTTCCGGTGTATTTATTATTCGCCGGTGCCAGCGGGATGGCAATCTCCTCTCCATCCATCCGGGCCTCTACCCGGCTACAGCGTACAAAACGATCCGCCGCGGACCATACCGCACTGCGGAATGCGAATCCACACCCTCTGTCATTATCCGTGACCGCGCGCCAGAAAGCCGGTCGGGGAGTCCTGTACAGCCACTCTTTGCCATCCTTATATAAAGACTCCATGCCTCCGCATCCCACAGAGAAAATATAGGAAAAATCCTGTCCCTGTATACCTATCGTCACATCACCGATTACGATTCTGAGTGCCATAATAATATCTCACCTCCTGCATTGCCGGTTTTTCACTACGGTCTGCGAATAAGATTCCATTCCCTGAGAATTCATAATCACTGGGTCTGTCATCAAAATCTCCTCCGTAGCGCAGTACTCTGCGTCCCGTCACTTCGTCCTTTACCCACAGTGCCTGGTCGATATAGTCCCAGATAAAGCCACCCTGGTACATCTCAAAACGGTCCAACAGGTTCATATAGGAATTCATTCCACCCAGGGAATTGCCCATATCATGCATATATTCGCACAACAGATACGGCTTTTTCGGATCGTTTTCCAGATAATCTATAATCTCCTGCGGATATGCATACATCCGGCTCTCCATGTCGGAAATCACATCCTCATATGCCTTGTTATGGAAAACACCCTCATAGTGCACCAGACGCAAGTCATCTTTTTCCTTGAAAAACTGCTGCATCGCAGCGATATCATCCTCAGCATAGGATTCATTTCCCAGGGACCAGAACAGGATTGACGGATGGTTCTTATAACATTCAAAATTCGTTCTGGCGCGGTCCACTACCGCTTCCTTCCACTCCGGCACAGAACCCGGTACATTCCAGGAGGGCTCTGTGTCACCCATCTTCTGCCAGGAGCCGTGGCTTTCCAGATTCGTCTCCGCCATCACATAGATTCCGGCTTCATCACACAGTCCGTACCATTCCTTGCGGTCCGGATAATGACAGGTTCTGACCGCATTGATATTGTTGCGTTTGAAGCAGGCAATATCCCATTTCATGTCTTCCATTGAAATACATCTGCCGGATGCCGCATTCCACTCATGACGGTTCACACCACAGATCACCAGACGCTCATCATTCAGCTTCATTACCTTATCCTGCGGATCCAGCACAAAATCACGGAAGCCTATTTTATACGGCACCACTTCCGTCACTTCCCCCTCACTGTCTGTCAGAGTGATCTCCAGCTGATATAAGTACGGATTCTCATGGCTCCAGGGGATTACTTCTTCTGCCAATGTTTCCCGAAGGTGCAACGTCTGTTCCACCTGTGACTGCAAAATCTGTGTCTGCTCCAACAGGCATTTCCCGTTGGCATCCGACAGGCATACACGCATTTTGCCCGGACGCTGTCCTTCATCCTCAGCAGATATTTTGATTGCTGCATCTAACATGCCTTTTCCATCCTCTACGGAAAAATAAGGCTTCGCCCAAAGGTCTTCCACGTGCCACTGCGGCTTGGCATATAATTCCACACTCCGGAAGATTCCGAAAAAGCGGAAGAAATCCTGATCCTCCAGAAAAGCAGCCGTACTGCGCTTATGCACTTCCACCGCCAGCAGGTTGTCCTTTTCCTTAATATAGGGTGTCAGATCGAATTCGGAGGGGGTAAAGCTGTCCTCGGCATATCCCACAAAATGCCCGTTCAGCCAGACATACATCGCCTGTTCCACGCCTTCGAAACAGATGATCACCCTTTTCCCCCGCAGACCTTCCGCCAGGTGAAAACGCTTGCGATAGCTTCCTACAGGATTATACTCTACTTCGCTGAAAGCACCTTCTGCCAGACCTTTCCCCAACGTATACGCCGGACGGCGGTAGATTTTCCCCTCCCAGGGATACATATTATTGATATAATGAATTTGGTCATAACCTGCCAGTTCAATATGTCCCGGCACACGGATTGTATCGAACTGTGCACTTTCGGCATTTTCCCGGTAGAAATCCACAGGCCGGCTTTTCGCGTTCACCGAATAGGCGAACTCCCAGGTCCCGTCCAGAGACTGTACCAGGGAGCTTCTGCCCTCTGTCGCTTCTTCCGTATCCTGATAGATCGAATGATCACTGTGGGCCGGCAGCTGACCGACCCGGAACACCTGCGGATCGTCCAGCCATCTGATATCTGCTTCCATTTTGCTCCTCCTTATTTATCCCTTTTCTATTATAATAATTGTGAATTTTCTTCCATGCAAGATAGAGTAAACTTACTGTCAGTTGGAGAGTCGCAGAAGATTCCCTGCTATGAAC
>ERZ1026846.17-NODE-17-length-122066-cov-37.040955_pt1 | contig 122066 bp, 89 predicted proteins | sample MGYA00380153_ERZ1026846 | MGnify/ENA primary metagenome ERZ1026846 (study PRJEB33269, sample SAMEA4719789) | human gut metagenome | biome: human-associated habitat; feature: organic feature; material: feces | place: Cameroon | collected 2013-10 ...
CTTGCTTGTGAGAGGTGTATTTCTCAAAAGCGAGTGCAAAAGTACAAACTATTTTCCAAACACGCAAGAGTTTCGACGAAAAAGTTTGAAAATTAACAGTTATTTAACAGTTAGGGTGAAGAATAAGAGACTTTACTGCCCCACTCTCATTATATTATACACACGAGAGCGCGGGCTGCGCGTGTGCGGGCGCACAGGCGAAGGAAAACATGATGTTTTCAATAAACAAAGCCTTACATTCTGACTTTCCGAAACCTGCCGAAGACTTACAACGCATATTTATGCCGTATATTCATGCAGTAATTGCCGAAAAACGAGATTCCAACTGCAAAACCATATCGCCCCAACTGGAAAAATATTTTTTCCCAACTGGGAAATTATTTTTTCACAGTTAAGCACAATTTAACCGCGAATAAATATACAGAAGCTTTCCTGCCACTGTTTTCCAGATTTTGTTGCGAGTTCATAAAACATTCCTGCTTAAGCCAAATCCGCAAGACAAAGACTTGCCTCGCCTATCAAGGCCTATTCTGGTCATCTATTAAGACCGAACTCGGTCGTCTATTATGACCAACGCCAGCCATCTATTAAGACCAAAGCCTGGTCGTCTATTAAGACCAAGCCCAGCCATCTATTAAGGCCAAGCCCGGTCGTCTATTATGACCGAAGCCAGCCATCTATTAAGGCCAAGCCCGGTCGTCTATTATGACCGAAGCCAGCCATCTATGAAGCCTGAATGATTCCGAAATGAACGAGTGCATTCTTGACGCCATCCTCGTCTACCGAAGAAGTCACATAATCAGCCATGGCCTTCACCTCCTCATTGGCATTTCCCATAGCTACCCCAATTCCAGCCTCACGAATAATAGAAATGTCATTGCCCCCATCACCAAAAGCCATCGTCTCGGAAATATCAAGTCCCAAGTATTCAGCCATAACCTGCAAGCCCTTTCCCTTATCAGCCTCGCCCGATGTTATATCCGTAAATGCCGGATGCCATCTGCCCGATGTACAGTTGCTCAATCTCAGTATCAAGTCAGCCTCCTGTTCTGCGCTGCAGAAAGGCGTAAGTTGCAAGACCTCCTCGTTCTTCAAGACATCAAGACGCGTGCCGAAATCCAGGTTGACAACACCAAGTCCCTCAACAAAAACTTTTCGGACAATATCAGTAGGATGATAAACCACAAGATGACGTTCTCCCACCACGATGACCGAATAATCATTACGATCAGCATCAGCCACAACCTCGTCCACATCAGCTCGTAAAATAGGATGCAGACAAACAGTATGATTGCCTACAAAACATCGAGCTCCATTAGTAGTTATATATCCATCTATGAGATGTTCTATTTGACCTAAGTTATTAATAAGCATAATAGGACGTCCCGTAGAGATGTAGACAGCCACCCCATTTCGTTTAGCATCCTCCAGCGCATCTACCGTACTCTGCGGAATCTTATGAGTACGAAAACTGACGAGTGTGCCATCAATATCAAAAAACAAAGCCTTAATCTTCTTATCCATCATATTTTTAAATTTTGCCTACAAAGATAATCATTTCAAAAGTTTTGAATGAAAAAAAGCTATTTATTTTTGTTAATAACGAAAAAAGCATTATCTTTGCGACATGAGAAAAACCTTTCTTATAACTCTGACAATCTTCGCCTTGACATTGATATCATGCGAGAAATTTGCGCTCGAAGAATCCGTTAACACAGGAGAAACTTCAGAGAGCAACGGCAACGTGACCCTACAAATAACCGAAGCAGAGATATCTCATTTCAAGAGAATTACATACAGCATCTTCCGCAATGGAGGAAAGGTGAAGAACATCAACCAGCAGAGTCCCTCCTCCACCTTTGGAACAGCCACCTTTGCCCTCAGAGAAGGCGATTATCAAGCAGTCGTGATAGGGCACAATGGAGAAGGGAACGCCACCGTCTCGTCGCCCGAGAAAATCACATTCTACAAGAACAAAACCACCGATACATTCTGCTACTACGAATCATTCCATGTCACCGAAGACAATCTCAGGAAAGACATCACTCCCCATCGGGTCACAGGAATGTTTGTACTCCACATTAAAGACGCTATTCCATCAACAGCAAAGACCATAAAATTCTATTACACAGGAGGCAGCAGCACCCTCAATGCAACTACAGGATACGGATGCGTAAACAGCAGACAGACAGAAGAACGCGAGATGAACCCACAACAGAAAGACTACCACATCTACACCCTGCCCCACAGCGACGCCAAGAAGTTGCATATCATCATCACCGTCTATGATCAGCAGGGTAATACAATCACAAAGAAAGACCTGAAAGACGTGGAAATTAAGCAGAACAACCAAACCATCTGCTCACTGAACCTCTTTGACGGCGAGGAAGACGGAAGCACAGCCGACTTCCACTTCGACCCCACTTGGGAAGGATATATAGAAGCAGAGTTCTAAGTCATAAGTCCTTCCACATCAGAATGGTAATGTTCTTTTTTTCCACAAAGCAAGACAATTTTAGTTTCTTAAATAAATGATAATATCATTTGTTTTGCATTTTAAAAATAATTCCATATTTTTGCATGCGATTAAAGGAATTTTAGATAAAGGAATGAAAAAGATTGTAACTATTTTCGCACTCTTAGGAACATTGCTGTCTGCCGAAGCCCAAAACACATTGAGCCTCGACAGTTGCCGTGCCATGGCACTCCGCAACAACAAGCAGATCAATGTCTCCAGACTTAAGAAAGATGTGGCTTACAACCTGCGCAAATCAGCCAGAACCCAGTACCTTCCCAAAGTTGACGCTATGGGAGGATACGAATGGTTTAGCCGCGAGATATCATTGCTCAACAAGGGGCAGAAATCCACATTGAGCAACATCGGCACCAACCTGTCGTCTGGCTTATCAGGCGGCATGAACGAACTGCTCGGTCAGATGGTAAGCCAAGGTCAGATATCGCCAGACGCAGCACAGCAGTTAGGCCAAGTACTTGGCGAAAAGATGGCTCCCGTAGCCAACAAGCTGAACGCCACAGGCCAAGGCATCGTCGATGCCTTCCGCACAGATACACGCAACATATTTGCCGGAAGCGTAATGCTCCGACAGCCCATCTATATGGGCGGTGCCATCATAGCAGCCAACAAACTGGCAGACATCGGCGAGAACATGGCAGCCAACGATCTGGACCTTCAAACCCAGACCACCCTCTTCAGCATCGACCAAGCCTACTGGATGGTCGTATCACTCAAGCAGAAAGAGAAACTCGCCATCAGCTACCGCGATCTGGTAAAGAAACTTAACGAAGATGTTCACAAGATGATTAAACAAGGAGTAGCCACCCGAGCCGATGGACTGAAGGTAGACGTAAAGGTGAACGAAGCCGAGATGCAGATTACCCAAGTAGAAGACGGACTGGCGCTCTCGAAGATGCTCCTCTGCCAGCTCTGCGGTATTCCGATGAATCAGGAAATAACCCTTGCCGATGAGGACAAAGACGCACTCAACCTCAGCATCGCCAGCACCCATGCCGAGCAACAGGCAGCACTCAACGACTCATCGCTGAGCAGTCGTCCAGAGCTTCGACTCTTGCAGAACGTGACCGATGCTTCCAAGCAAGCCACCAACTTAGTGAAAGCAGCCTTCCTGCCCCATGTGGCACTTACTGGCGGCTACATGATTTCCAATCCTAACGTATGGAACGGTTTCCAGAAGAACTTCACTGGCGTATGGAACGTAGGAGTGCTCGTACAGATACCTGTATGGAACTGGGGCGAGGGAGCCTATAAGGTAAGGGCAGCCAAAGCCACAGCCCACATAGCCCAAATGAATTTCGACGACACCCGCGAAAAGATTCAGTTACAGGTAACACAGAGTCAGTTCAAGGTAAAGGAAGCAGAGAAAAAACTCAATATGGCCCGCAAGAACATCAACAGTGCAGAGGAGAACCTGCGTTGTGCCAACTTAGGATTCAAGGAAGGCGTGATGGATGTGACTGATGTCATGGCAGCCCAGACAGCCTGGCAGCAGGCACAGAGCCAGAAGATAGACGCCGAGATCGATGTGAAACTCACCCAGGTGGGACTCAACAAGGCACTCGGTATCCTGAGATAAACCTTTTAGAGAGAACAGACATTACACATACATTTCAGTTATTATACATTATTATATATATACCCATGTCAAAGAAATCACAACATAACAACATTCTGCTGGCCGTTATCGGTTTTACAGCAGTAGTCATTCTCGTAGGCATCATAGGTTTCTTTACCCTTGAGCGCGACGAAGACACCATACAGGGCGAAGTGGAAGTTTCAGAATACCGAGTATCCTGCAAGTTGCCAGGCCGAGTTGTAGAACTTCGCGTCAAGGAAGGCGACTATGTGCATGTAGGCGACACCCTTGCCATCCTGGAAGTACCAGAGATGAAATCGCAGGAGCAAATGCTGAAAGCCACCAATCAGGCCACCGAAGCCCTTAAAGACCTGACCGATGCCGGCGCCCGAAAGGAGCAGATCCAGGGAGCCTATCAGCTGTATCAGCAAGCCATGGCAGCTGCAGAAATAGCCAAGAAGACCTATGGTCGTATGCAGAACCTCTATGACGAGGGAGTCATCAGCGGCCAGAAGCGCGACGAGGCCTTTGCTGCCTATAAGGCTACAGAAGCCCAGGTAGAAGCAGCCAAGAGCCAGTATGACATGGCACGCAATGGTGCCCGCGAACAAGAGAAGCGAGTGGCAGCCAGCAACACAGAAGCCTCAAAGAGCGCTGTCGATGTAGTGAAGAACCTGCTGAAGGAAACCGTACAGATAGCACAGGTGGAAGGCGAGGTAAGCAATGTCTATCCCAAGGTAGGAGAATTAGTAGGTCTCGGCTCTCCCATCATGAGCATCTCCATCATGAGCGACATGTGGGGAACCTTCAATGTACGTGAAGACCATTTGGCAGGCCTCAATAAGGGCGACGAGTTCACCGCCTTTGTTCCAGCCTTTGGCAAAGACATCAAGATGAAGGTTTATTACCTGAAGGACCAGGGGTCTTTTGCCACCTGGAAAGCTACCAAGGATAATGGCGACTACGACCGCAAGACCTTCGAGGTGAAGGCACGTCCCGTCTCCAAGTTGGAAGGACTGCGCCCAGGTATGTCGCTCATCATCAAGAAATAAAAAAGTGAAGAGTGAAGAACGAAGAGTGAAGAATTCTATTGTTTTACAACATAAAATTTAGGCTGTTCGTTACGTTCAAAGTTCAACTCTTAAAGTTCTATGCTTAAGAAATTATATCATATTGCCCTGCGCGAATGTGGCATCATGCGGAAGAATCCCATTTACCTCTTCTGCATGGTGATATTCCCTATTGTCGTCATTCTGTTTTTCACCAGTCTGATGACAGAAGGAGTACCTACCGACATGCCTGTAGGCGTAGTAGACCAGGACCAGACTGCCACATCACGCCAGCTCATCCACAAACTCGATGCCTTCCAGACCACCAAGGTTGTTTCTCACTACGAGAACATAGCCGAAGCCCGCAAGGCTATCCAGCGCAATGAGATTTATGCCTTCCTCCTGATTCCTAAGGGAACAGAGAGCGGGCTTATGACTTCCAGCCAGCCCAAGATATCGTTCTATTACAGCAGCGTCTCGCTTGCAGCAGGTTCCTTGCTCTTCCGCGATTTAAAGACCATTTCTACTCTTGGAGGCGCAGCGGCAGGAATGGCAAAGCTTTCCGCACTGGGCAAGACGAATGACGAGATCACGACATTCCTGCAGCCCATAGCCATCGACTTGCACATGACGGGCAACCCTTACGCCAACTACAACTACTATCTGTCGAGCGTGATGGTGCCTGGAATCATCATGTTGTTCATCTTCCTGATTACACCTTATTCTATAGGTACCGAACTGAAGTTCAACAGAGCAAAAGACTGGATGCGAATGGCCAACAACAATCCTTATCTCGCCATCGCAGGCAAGATGCTTCCACAGACGCTTATCTTCCTGAGCATTTTCCTCCTGTTCGAGTTCTACATCTACTATGTATTGCAGTTTCCCCATCCTGGTGGCGTTCTTCCCATCGTGCTGTTGGGCTTGCTGAGTGTGTTGGCTTGCCAGTGTTTTGGCATCTTCTTCTTTGGTCTGACCCCTTCACTCCGCATGTCGATGAGTATGTGTTCGCTGTGGGGTGTAGTGAGTTTCTCCATCTGCGGCGCCACCTATCCGCTTTTCTCTATGGACTCACCCATACAGGCCATCGGACAACTTTTCCCTATGCGTCACTACTACATGATTTACCAGATGAACGTCTTCAATGGATTTCCTATGAGCGATGCCGCTCTGCACTGGTGCGCCATGGTGCTCTTCTGTGCCCTTCCCATCCTCACCATATGGAACATCAAGAAAGCCATGCTGGTTTACAAGTACTTGCCATAGGAAAGCGAAGAGTGAAGAACGAAGAACGAAGAGTGAAGAAACAACGTTCGTCGTCCGAAGGGAAAACCTATTCAACGGCTTTACTAATCATAAAGTTCAATGTTAAAAGTCCAATATTCTATGTTAAAAAATAGTTTATTATATAAGATCATCAATGGCATCTGGGATATGTGCTTCATCTGGAAGACCGAAATGCGCAACGTGTTTCGCGATGAGGGCGTTCTCATCTTCTGCATTCTGGTGCCATTAGGCTATCCGCTGCTCTACTCATGGATTTACAACAACGAGGTAGTGCGCGAGGTGGACACAGCTATTGTCGACCTGAGCCACAGCCATACCTCGCGGGAGTTTATTCGCGAATATGATGCTACTCCCGATGCCAAGGCCACCTACTATTGCAACAGTCTGGACGAGGCGAAGCTACTGGTACAAAAACAAGCCGTTCACGGCATTCTCTATATCCCGTCCGATTTCGACACCCGTCTCAACCGTGGCGAACAGGCCCACGTAAGTGTTTATACCGACATGAGTCTGATGCTTACCTACAAGGCCATCTACCAATCAGCTCTTGCTGTGGCGAGCCACATCAATTCGGGCATTCAGATTACGCAGGCTGGCGGCTTTACGGATCGAGACGATGAGATAACCACCGAACCACTTGCTTTTGATGAAGTACCTATATTCAATACCACCATGGGATATGGCAATGCCATCTTGCCTGCGGTATTGGTTCTTATCCTGCAACAAACCATGCTGTTGGGCATCGGAATGGCAGCAGGAACATCCAGAGAACTGAACCGAAACCGCGAGTTAATCCCAGTAAGCAAGCATTACGGCGGCATCTACCGCATTGTATTCGGCAAGGCGTTGGTTTATTTTATGGTTTATGCCGTGATGGGAATGTATCTGGCATTGGTGGTGCCCAAGTTGTTTGGATTCGTCAGCATGGTGACATGGACCACCATTCTCGGTTTCCTCTTGCCCTACATCTTGTCTTGCGTCTTCTTCGGTCTGATGCTTTCGTGCTTGGTAAGATACCGCGAGAATGTGATGCTCTTAGTAGTATTCACCTCAGTACCCTTGCTCTTTATGACCGGTGTTTCATGGCCCTTGAGCAATATGCCCTCCTTCTGGCAGGGCTTCTCCTGGGTATTCCCATCCACATTCGGCATCAGGGGATTTCTCAGAATCAGCAGCATGGGCGCCTCGCTTGCAGATATTCTCCCCGAGTTCCGTGCTCTTTGGATACAGACAGCTGTCTATTTCTTTGCCACCTGCTTGGTTTTCCGCCAGCAGTTGCGCTCAACCAGACTCAAAGCCCATCTTACAGCTGAAGAGGCAGAAGAAGAGGATGAGGCAGAAACAGAACACAAATAAAAAAGTTAGGAATGTTTGTCTACATTCCTAACTTTTTTATTATAGATATAAAACTTTATTTTTTCACCGTCACTTAAACGTGTTTTTTCTTATTTTGTTCCTACTATCTTGGTAGGAGCCTGTTCCTTGTTTCGGCGGTTAACTACCGTCACCACACTCTGTGCCAAACTCAGGAAGGCCTGCCCCGTAATGGTATCCACCTTGGTGGCAGCAGGAGCTCCGTCGTCACCGCCCTCGCAGATACCCTGCACGATAGGAATCTGTGCGAGCAAAGGCACATTCATCTCCTTTGCAAGATTCTTGCAGCCTTCCTTGCCGAAGATGTAGTACTTGTTCTCGGGCAGTTCGGCAGGAGTGAAGTATGCCATGTTCTCTACCAGTCCCAAGATAGGCACATTCACCTTGTCGTTCTGATACATGTCTATACCCTTTCGTGCATCAGCCAAAGCCACTTGCTGCGGTGTGCTCACAATAATGGCTCCCGTGATAGCAAGTGTCTGAAGCAGGGTGAGGTGAATATCGCTGGTTCCTGGAGGAGTGTCGAGGATAAAGTAATCCAGAGCATCCCAGTCGGCATCAGCTATCAACTGCTTCAATGCCGAGCAAGCCATACCGCCACGCCAAAGAGTAGCAGTGGTAGGGCTTACAAAGAAACCGATGCTGAGCAATTTGACACCATATTTCTCGATAGGTTCGATGAGGTCGCGTCCCTCCTTGTGTACCGAGTAAGGACGTGCATCCTCCACACCAAACATCTTGGGCATAGAAGGACCGAAGATATCGGTATCGAGCAGACCCACCTTATAGCCCAACTTCGCTAAGGCGATGGCGAGATTGGCGGAGACTGTACTCTTACCCACACCGCCCTTGCCCGAGCTTACGGCGATGATATTCTTTACCTGTGGCAGCATCTTTCCCACCTCAGGACGTGGAGCCGACTTGAACTCGGTGACGATCTCCACCTCTACGTCCTTCGATATATGATAATGTATGGCAGCCTCGGCAGCCTTTACCGTACTCTTCAGGAATGGATCGGTATCACGAGGAAACTCCAATATCACCTTCACCTTCATTCCGTCAATGGCAGGCTGATCTGCCACCATTCCGCTTTCCACCAAGTTCTTCTTGGTGCCAGGATACACCACTGTCGCCAGGGCGTCCATAATCAACTTAGGATATAATGTCATTTCTTTCTCTGTATTTTTGCTGCAAAATTACGCATTAAATCACGAATAAGCAAATAAAAACTAAATTATTGCAGTTAATGACCAGAGAATGACGGATATTTCCCAGTTTTGTGTAACTTTGCAAGAATGAAACGCAAAATACAAACCATAACAACCCTCATCATAGCCGCCATTACCCTGTGCGGCACACCCCTCAAGACTCAGGCAGCCGAGGCTGCCCGACAAGTATTCTGGACTGACGGCAATTCGCAGGTCAGTTATTCTGTCAATGCCAAGACTTCCGATGTGGTGAAGATAGCCCTGCAGCTCTTCGCCCACGACATGCAGACCATTACTGGCAGGGCTGCCAAGGAGAAAGCCAATGCACCCCTGCAGATATTCCAGATGGACCAGCTCAGCAACAAGGAGTTCGCCATACTCGAGAAGTACAATCTCCCCATCCATCACTTCATCACCAAGAAGGAATCCTTCTATATAGCCACCCGCAACGGCAAGCTCATTGTGGTGGGAAGCGATGCCCGCGGCACAGCCTACGGCATATTGGAACTCTCGCGCATGGCAGGCGTATCGCCATGGACCGACTGGAATGACGCCAAGCCCCATAAGCAGAGCACCATAGGCACACAGCAGGGATACGAGAGTCTGCAGATACCTGATACCGAGTATCGTGGACTTGCCCTCAACTCCTCACGATGGATGAGCAGCCGGAACTTCAGCAGCATCGCCCGCCTGATGTTGCGACTGCGTGCCAACACCCTGTGGCAGGAGAGCTCCCATCACGAAGTACTTTACGACAAGGCTGTCACAGACAGTTTCGACATCATCATAGGCTCAGGGCACAAGGTGCTGCAGGCACAGGGCAAGAAGCACAAGAAGCACAAACACACCATCAGCGACATCAAAATACTGTGGAGCAATCCCCAGCTGTGGCTGAGAAGCAGCGCCCCCGGCGTCATCGTGCAGGAAATGAGCACGAAACACGAAGCCTGCATCGCCAATGTGTACGACCCCAAGAGTGCAGCCTATCAGCTGCAGCTCGTCATGGACATGGCATGGAACCGCAAGAGTGTTTCCGCCTCCACCCTCACCAAGCATCTTCAGTCATGGCTCTCATCTCAACTGGGCAGCAACCTGGGCCGTCATCTCCTGCCCATCATGAAGGAGTACTACAGACTCACCTCCATCCGCCAGCCCGAATACATGATTATGCCATTCGGCAACATGGAGTTCCACTCCGGCGAGTTTGGCAACGAACTGGAACGTTACCTCTATGCCTACGACCAGCTCAAGGCCAAGGTGACTGGCATAGAGCGCTCTGTGCCCAATGAGTTGAGCGATACCTATTTCCAGTTGGTGAAATACCCCGTCTTCTCGGCAGCCCTCATTGCCGAAAAGGAGTTGGAGGCACAGGAAGCACGCCATATTGCCCGCCCGGGCCTGTTCGACAAGGACGATGAAGCCAAGGCGGCAGCAGCCCTCAGCCTTGACGCCTATCAGCAGCTCAAGACTTTGGTGCAGCACTACTGCAGCATAGGGAAAGGAAAATGGCGCAACATCATCGACCCCAACGACGGAGCCTTACAGATGCCACAGTTGCCGGGCCGTCTGAGCAACGAGCAAATAAGTCAATACAAGCAGGAAGCCTTTGACCGCGAGACCGACTTGCGCCCTCTGCGTGCCATGAGCAACGACATCATCGCCAAGAATGCATACGAATGGAACAGCACATCGGGCAAACAGCCCGCCACGCTCCTTCCCCTGTCGGGCCATAGCAACCAGTGTGTCCTGTTGCCCAAGGAGTCGACCCTCCACTACACCTTCAGCATTCTGAAGGGAGGCGACGCCCGCTTCACCCTTGCTTCTCTGCCCGACTATGCGGGCAACAAAGGCAACCAGCAGGTAAGCATCCGCATCGACCAGGGCGAACCTGTAGTCATATCGCTGCACGATGACTACAACTCTTCTTTATGGAAGAGCGACATCTGGCGCGGACAGACCTTGAAGAGCATCTTTATCACTCTCGAGAAGGGCGACCATACCATTGACATCACCGCTCTCGACGACTCCGTAATCCTCGACCAATGGGTTCTCGACTTTGATGTCGACCGTGAGTATTATGCCATACCGACAGTCAACAAGATGTAAGTGCTCGGGATAAGAAATTTCTCGCCGAGTTCGTTTACATTATGTCTTTCGGTATTTTAACTGTCTAATTCGGTCGTTGAGCGTAGACAACTTGCTTATCAGTTCCTCAAAAGAAGGCACCAGCCCGAAAATCATGTGCTCACACATGAACTTGTAGTCATCTTGCCATAGTCTTGCAATTTCCTCGTTGGGCACGATACATAATGTGGCAGGATAAAGCTCATCATAGTTGAATCCTTTAAGTCCGATGAACTTTCTGCGATGTTCAAGTACCGCCTTATACAGGGCTTCGTTGTGGATTGCACGGTCAGCAATTTTGTTTTCAGAATCCATCATCATTGCCAAATCATATATATGGCGAGACATACGCTCCACTCTGACCTCGTTCTTCCTGAACTCTTCATGCAGCAGAAATACCTTTTCAAGGAAAGTACGCTCTGGAATGACAGCGTTCACCTCGAAAGGCTTTTCTGCAAATGGTGCTTTGCTGAAAAGGGTGTCAACAGCAGCGTTTATAGCCTTTTTCTCAATCGGCTCCATCATCGACCTGCCGCTGATTTCTATCTTTACCGTATTCTTTATATATGGCGATACTTCATACAAACTATGATAGGTTATAGTTATCACCTCTGGGTCAGTTGTTGTAACAGGTGTGATGACAACATCCACGGAAAAAGCATCAGCCCGTATGCCCAAATTCATTAAAGCTTTCTGCACATCGTACTGCATCTTCTCCCTTACGAAAGAACAGGCTGCGCGACGCAGCCTGTCGCTGATTTGAGTCTTCGACAATTCACCGCCAAAGCCAAGGAATTCTCTGCTGAGTGCAATATCCACGTCTTCGGAGAATCTGGCTATCAAGTTCCAGCATTTGCTGAGACTTGTACCTCCTTTGAAAGCAATATGTTCTGCATATGGCAAAGTATGAAGGGCTTTCAACACCTGCGTTACCCACCAGTCCTTTTCGATACTTGACGGCGGCAATCCGGTCTGCAATGCCACGGTATTGATAGCTTCACGTTGTCTATCTTCTGGTATGTCTATGAATTTCATCGTGCAATTAGTATTTTGCGCACCCATGCAGGGGCAAGTTTTATATCATGGTTGAAATCGTTGTCGTTTACATTCTTTGCGTGCTCGACAAGCACGTTGCGTTCCTCGTCGGTTATTTTGTTCTCGCCTATGGTGCGCATGGCTGTTACAACAAGCATCATCAGCTCTGATTTATAGGCAAAGTTCTTGCCCGAAGAAGAATGCTTGAACAGGATGCCACGCCCGTTTCCGATCTTTATCCTACGTGGTGCGCCGTTGGTCAGGAACACGACATTCATGGGCATCTGTGTGGACAATCCGAGACGATTCAAGGCATATGCTCCCATCGGTACAATCTTCGCCTTGTCTCGTTTGGCTATAGCCTGGGCAATGTCTTCAACAGACGGATAGATAATGCCAAGTCCATATTCCTTGTCCTCTTTGGGGTAATAATAAATGCCATGAGCCAGCCGCATCAACATTCCGTCGGTGTACATCCGATGGAATGTTGACTTCACGGCTGATGGTGTTCCGCAGTCTGCATAGTCTTGTTGGAAGACTATCGAACCACGTCCTTTTCCTCTAAGCCTCATTTCTATCTTATTTACAGTGCTTTGGCTTGATGTTTGTACCATATTTTTGAAACCTTTTTATTATATTTTTGGTTCTTATTCATCTGCAAAGATATGGTATTTTTTTCTAAACACCAACGTTTTTATTGAATATCCGCTTTTGAAACGCTATTTTGGCAAACTCGCAATAGGTCAGTCTATCAATTTCACCAGTTCACATTTCATCTCATTGTCGATTTCACCGTAACGTGCAAAGGCTCGCCTGCCATCTGTGTGTCCCGAAAGCTCCGTAAACCTCGACCAATGGGTTCTCGACTTTGATGTCGACCGTGAGTATTATGCCATACCGACAGTCAACAAGATGTAAGTGCCGGCACGTCTGCAACTTTTGTAACTTCCCCATTAGCGGAAGTTACAAAAGTTGAGTAAGAATTTTATCAGAAAGAGAAGAAGAGGAGAAGGCTATTTGCCTGTTTCCTTGGGTGTGCGTTTGTCACGACGATAGCTGCGATAATCGTCGAGAGGAATCTCCTTGTCGGGCTCCACCAGCTCGCCCTGACGTGGCAACTCAAACTTCATGTACTTGATGTTGAGTCCGCGCTCTATCCACATACTCTCATAGTAAGTCTGGATGGAGAGAATCTTGCGTGTCACGTCGTCGATGCCCTCATGATGATAGAGGTCTTCGGTACGGAAGAGCACAGGCAGATGATTCTCTTGCACCATATAGGTGGTATAGGTGAAGAGGAAATTGGAATCGGTCTTGAGATGGATGATGCCGCCATCCACGAGGAAGTGGCGATAACGGTTCATGAAATAAGTGGAGGTAAGACGCTTGCGAGGATTCTTCATCTGTGGATCGCTGAAGGTAAGCCATATCTCCTGCACCTCGTCCTGGACGAAGAAGCGGTCGATGATCTCAATGTTGGTACGCAGGAAAGCCACGTTCTTCTGTCCTTCCTCAATGGCTTTCTTGGCTCCAGTCCACATACGGGCGCCCTTGATGTCTACTCCGATGAAGTTCATCTCGGGATAGAGTTTGGCAAGTTCTACGGTATATTCGCCCTTACCACATCCCAACTCGAGAACGATAGGATTGTCGTTGTGGAAATACATCTCACGCCATTTGCCCTTCATCTCGAAAGGCACGTCGTCTACCACACTATAAGGGTACTGGAAGACATTCTCGAATGCCTCCATGTCTGCAAACTTTGCTAATTTTCCTTTGCTCATGTATCTGTCTTTGTTGTTTTTGCGTGCAAAGTTACAGATTTTTTATGAAAAAAGGGCACTCTTGCCAGACTTATCTGACATGAGTGCCCTTAACTTCTGCAATTAAGGAATGTTATTCGATAACAACTGTGGTCCAGCCATGCTTGTCCTCGATGGTGCCATACTGAATACCACGGAGGGTGTCGTACAGGTGCTTGGAGATAGGACCAGGTTTATCGCCAAAGTTATAGCGCTTGCCAGTATCGAGGTCGTCGATATAGCTGATAGGACTGATTACCGCAGCAGTTCCGCAGGCACCAGCCTCCTCGAATGTATCGAGCTCGTCCTCTGGAATCTGTCTGCGCTCCACCTTCATACCGAGGTCTTCAGCCAACTGCATCAAGCTCTTGTTGGTGATAGATGGGAGGATAGATGTACTCTTAGGTGTCACGTAGGTATTGTTCTTGATACCAAAGAAGTTGGCAGCACCACACTCGTCCATGTACTTCTTCTCCTTGGCATCGAGATAGAACTCGCATGCATAGCCCTTCTCGTGAGCAATATTGTTGGCTCTGAGAGAAGCAGCATAGTTGCCACCCACCTTATATATACCTGTTCCGAGAGGAGCAGAGCGGTCGAAATCACGAATGATGACGTAAGGGTTGGTAGAGAAACCACCCTTGAAGTAAGGACCTACAGGAGTGACGAAAATGAGGAAGCAATACTCTGTGGCAGGATGAACCCCCACCTGTGCGCTGGTACCGATGAGGAGCGGACGGATATAGAGTGTAGCACCACTCTCATAGGTAGGAATCCATTCCTGGTTGAGTCGAACCACCTTCTTTACCATTTCCTCAAACATCTCTGTAGGTACTTCAGGCATCATAATGCCACGGCATGTACTCTGCAAGCGAGCAGCATTCTCATCCATACGGAATACGCGCACCTTGCCGTCAGGACAGCGATAAGCCTTCAGGCCTTCGAATGCTTCCTGTCCATAGTGAAGGCAGGTAGCAGCCATGTGCAGTTTAAGATACTCATCAGAGCAAACTTCTATTTCGCCCCATTTTCCGTTGCGATAGTAGCAGCGAACATTGTAATCGGTCTGGCGATAGCCAAACGACAGATTAGACCAATCCAAGTCTTTCATAACATTTACTTTTTTAATGTTCTACTTATATTTAGCTGCAAAAGTACAAAATAATCCGTTAATCTGCAACTTTTTTTGTCTAATATTTAGTAAAATAGTCAGCTTATTGAAGTTTCGCATGTCAAGGAGTTATCTTTTTGAGGAGTTAAGAAGTTAAGGAGTTATCGCTCCCTTCGGTCGCTGAGGAGTTAAGACAACAGCTTTTGTGGACTTGAAATCAAACATTGCCCTCCAAGGCATTTGTCTTAACTCCTTTAACTCCTTAACTCCTTAACTCCTTTAACTTCCCCCTATTCTTCACTCAGCAACTTTTTGATTTCCTCGTCCGTCTTAGTGAGTTTATCCTTGCAGAGTTTCACCAAAACCTTGGCACGCTTCAGTTGTTCGGACAGTTGGTCGATGTCCAACTCATCGCGCTCCATCTTGTCCACGATCTCCTCCAGTTCGCTGACCGCTTTTTCGTATTTCATTTCATTGTTTTCCATTGTTTGTATGTTTTAATGTTACTATTCCACTTTCGACTTGACGGTGCCTTCGGCGAATCTCGTAACGATAACGTCACCAGATGTCAACAGCGAAGCCGAGCGAACACTCTTGCCGTTCTTCAGCGTGATACTGTATCCACGCTTCAAGAGCAGTTCCGGGTCCTGCGACCTGATGCGCTGTTCCAGCATCTGCAGGCGATGACTCTCACTCATCATCTTCCTTTCGAGGACAGGCTGCACATTCTGCGAGATAATCTCCAACTTGCGTTGCGCATCAGCCACCTTAGACAGCACTTGCTGCGAGAGACGGTTCATCAGGCGGTCGATATATGCTCCCTGGCGGGTCTTCACCAAAGAGAACTGCACAGGAATACTTTTGTTCAGACGGTCAAGGCGCATCTTCTCCACTTGCAAGCGGTGCTTCACGTTTTGCACAATCGTTTCCTGCGCCTCCATCACCCTGACATACACATCCGTGAGGTGCTGAACCAGAAAGGCGGCAGCAGCCGTCGGCGTCTTCACCTTCTGGAAGGAGATCATGTCGAGAACACTCTCGTCTCGCTCATGTCCTATACCTGTGATTATCGGCAAGGGGAAGTTGACCACATTCTCAGCCAATGCAAGGGTGTCGAAGCCAGAGAGATCGCTGGTAGCACCACCGCCACGGATGATGACCACACAATCCCAATCCTCATATTCGGCATCAATACGGTTGAGGGCAGCGATGACACTTTGCTCTACGCCCTCGCCCTGCATAGTGGCAGCAAAAAGACCCGTCTTAAACTGCAAGCCATAATCGTTGCCGGCAAGTTGATTGCAAAAATCGCCATAACCGGCAGCCGTGGCACTCGACACTACCGCAATGCGCTGGCAGAACATCGGGAGAGCCAGTTCCTTCTGCAAATCGAAGACACCTTCTTCTTTCAGCGTCCGGATGATTTCCTGTCGCTTGCGAGCCATATCTCCCATCGTATAGTTGGGGTCTATGTCGTCGACGATCCATGAGAAGCCATAGTTCTCGTGGAACTGGGCATGCACCTTGAGAAGGACCTTCATTCCGGCATGAAGCCTTTGTCCTGTCACCTGCTCAAACTGCGGGCGTATGCTTATCCAGCGGTTACGCCAGCAGGCAGCATGAGCCTTGGCTATGGGTGTATTGGAGCGTTCTTCCTTCTCTATCAGTTCCATGTAGCAATGACCTCCATACCCCTCGCGCACCTCCGACAGTTCCGCCTCTACCCAATAACTGTCTGGCAGAGTCATCGAAAGTGCATCACGAACCATCGAGTTCAATTCATAGAGAGATAATCTTTGCTTCATACTCTTATATTTTTATCTCCGTGCCTACTTAATCGCTTTCCCTGTCAGGTAAGCTTTCCAGAAGTCCGGCACACCATATCCATAGATATTATCAGGATGCTGCTGATTATTGCCAGCCAACCTGACGAGTTTGATGATCTGTCGGGCAGACTTGTGCGGGAAAGCCTGCCACAGGCAAGCCACCATGCCAGCCACGAGGGGCGAGGAGAAAGACGTGCCATTGTCGTTGATAATACTTCCACGTCCTGTTATGACAGAGGTAGGACTTCCCATCGCCATCACATCGGGCTTGATGCGACCGTCGGCAGTAGGACCGACAGCACTGAAGGGAGCATTGACACCTTGCGGATTGACACTGCCCACAGTGATAATATCCTTGGCATCGGCAGGAAAGTTGATGCGTTTCCAGGTTCCCATACCATCATTGCCAGCCGAATTGACGCAGACAATACCTTTGTCAGCCAACATAGAGGCAGTATGCGAGATGAGCGCCGTCTGTCCGTCCTGCTCGGCATAACGATGACTCGTAGAGGCATCATCGAAATCATGATATCCCAAAGAAGAATTGATGACGTCTACCCCCACACTGTCGGCATATTCGGCAGCCTCAGCCCAGTAGTCTTCCTCGGCAAGACTCTCCGTACGCTCGTCCTCGCAGCGCACCAAGAGATAGGAGGCCTCAGGAGCCACACCTACATAATAATTCGGCACATTGGCAGCCATGACAGAAAGCACCATCGTGCCGTGCTCCATCTCTGAGAAAATATTATCAGAGGGAGGAACCACAAAATCCTTCAGTCCAGCCAGCCGGATGCCATGAAAAGCCGGAATCTTGTCGACATTCATAAAGCCCCCATCGAAGACGGCTATCATCATGCCCTTGCCACGAAACCCACTGTCGTGCAGTCGCTTGCCACCCAAAGATGAAATCTGCGCATCGGCCGAACCATAAGCCTCGCCATTGCTCTCCCAGGGACTCAGTTCCTTACGGAAGGAAGTACGTTTGCGCTGACTCACCGAGTCGGGCGAGGCAAAGACCTTCACCTTGCGCGTAATGAAGGGCAGTTCCTGCAGTCGCCTGAGCTGCTTCTCCTTATGAACACGCACCAGCAGGGTGTTGTTCCACTTGCTCTTCCCCACAATCTCCACCCCGGCTTGGCTCACAGCCTCCACATAGGCAGGAGCCACAGGCAGGTCGGTAAGGTCGACAGCCAGCTTCTGTCGCTTGCGTCTTTCGATCGAGCGTGAAGAGAGAAACTCCTCAGGTCTGTCGATCGAGAAGGGGTTATGTTCGAGGTCTTTGTCCTGCAGATAGATGCGGTACATCAAGCACTTGCCACCCGGGAAAGACACCAGGTTGGTGTCAGCTATGCGGGCAGGAGCCAGAATGCCCCATGCCACCAGCAGGTATATAAGTACAGCTTGTTTCATTTGCTTCGAAAAAGGATTTAGTCACAAGATGCAAAAGTAAGTTTTTCTTGCGACATAGCCAAACGAAAAGTCATATTTTTGTCCATTTGTCATCATCGAGGCAACTTTTTCGTACAGAACGGACAAGGTATCAATATTTTTTTGTAATTTTGCAACATGGAAAATAAGCAAGCGACATTAGAATTAGGCACCAAGCCTGTGGGTAAATTGCTTATACAATATGCCCTTCCCGCCATGATAGCGATGACGGCAGCCTCGCTCTACAACATCGTAGACCGCGTGTTTATCGGTCAGGGAGTAGGAGCCATGGCCATCTCCGGTCTTGCCATTACCTTCCCCTTTATGAACCTCACGGCAGCCTTTGGAGCCGGTGTCGGCGTGGGAGCCTCAACAGCCATCAGTGTGAAACTGGGCCAGAAAGACTACGCCACAGCCCAGAACATATTAGGCAACACGATATCGCTTAATCTCATCATCGGTATCGGACTGAGTATCATCTGTCTGCTCTTCCTCGACCCCATCCTTCGGTTCTTCGGAGCCAGCGACCAGACGCTCATCTATGCTCACGAGTATATGGTCATCATCCTGTTGGGCAACGTGGTGAGCCACATGTACTTTGGCATGAATGCCCTGCTCCGAGCAGCGAGCAAGCCACGGCAAGCCATGTATGCCACCATCTTCACGGTGGTGATGAACGTGATACTGGATGCCCTCTTCATCATCGTCTTCAAATGGGGAATACAGGGAGCCGCCATTGCCACCATCCTGTCGCAGCTGATGGCGCTGTGCTGGCAATTCAAACTCTTCAGCAACAAGAGCGAGCTGCTCCACTTCAAGAAAGGCATCTACAAACTGAAGCGCAAACTCGTAGACAACATTCTCGCCATAGGCATCTCGCCCTTCCTGATGAACGTGTGCGCCTGCATCATCGTCATCTTCATCAACAACCAGCTGGTGCGGTTCGGAGGCGACCTCTCCGTGGGAGCCTACGGAATAGCCAATGGTATTGCGATGGTGTTCATCATGTTCGTGCTCGGCGTCAACCAAGGCATGCAACCTATCGCCGGTTACAACTATGGCGCGCAGAAGATAGACCGACTGATGCGCGTGCTGAACCTCAGCATCCTTGCAGCCACAGCCATCATGGTGACGGGCTGGCTGATAGCCATGTTCCTACCCTATTATTGCGCACGACTGTTTACTACAGACAAGACGCTGATAGACTTGGGCATCAAGGCCATCAGAGTGGTGATGGTCTGCTTCCCGGTCATCGGATTCCAGATGGTCATCACCAATTTCTTCCAGTGCATCGGAAAGGTAAAGATCAGCATCTTCCTCTCCCTGTCGAGACAGTTGCTCATCCTCCTGCCGCTCCTGGCATTCCTGCCGATAATATGGGATATCGACGGCGTATGGTACAGTATGCCTGTCTCCGATTTCTCGGCTGCAGTCATTGCCGGAGTCGTGTTGATGAGATACATGAACAAGCTGAAGAGAATGCACAAGGAGAACGAGAAGTTAAGAAGAACTCCAGAACATACTAAAGTTCAATAAATATACATTCTACAAAAAATAATACCTTATGACTAAGATAATTATAAACGTGGGCCGACAGATAGGCAGTGGCGGACACATCATCGCAGAGAAGTTGGCAAAGGATTTCGGTTGCAAGTGCTACGACCGTGAACTGCTCAACCTGGCAGCCAAGGAGAGCGGATTCTCCGAGAAATTCTTCGAGCAGAACGATGAGCAGAAGGGATTCTTCAAGTCTCTCTTCCACACACATCTGCCCTTCCTGAGCGACAACACCTTCTATCACAACGACTTCTCGCAGGAAGGTCTGTACAAGTTCCAGAGCGACGCCATCAGAAAGGCTGCCGATGAGGGCAACTGCGTGTTTGTGGGCAGAACTGCCGACTATGTGCTGCGTGATTACAAGAACGTGATCAACATCTTCATCACCGCCAACATCGACGACCGCATCAAGGCCGTGTGCAAGCGAAAGAACATCGACAGAGCCGCCGCCCGCAAGTTCATCGAGAGCCACGAGGAGCAGCGTGCCTCCTACTACGATTACTATACAGGCAAGAAGTGGGGGCACAGCGAGAGCTACGACCTCTGCATCAACAGCAGCCATCTGGGAATAGAAGAGACAGAGAAGTTTATCGCAGAATTTATCAGAAAAAAGTTCGGAGTTAGTGATTAATCATTAGTGATTAGTGATTAACTGAACTTTCGCAAGTGGTTTAAGTACGGGCTGAAGGCCCAAAAGCTCCTATAAGCAGCACGCCCTGAAAGGGCAGAAGCTCTTAGCCCAGGGCATCGCCCTGGGTATAATAGCAATCAGCAAGGCGCCCTGTAAGGGCAAAAGCTTTATGTATTGCCTGGAGTTTTAAAGCTTTTGCCCTTACAGGGCGACAGGTTTGCGCCCGTAATAACCCAGGGCGATGCCCTGGGCTAAGAGCTTCTGCCCTTGCAGGGCGTGTGGGGAAAAACTTGCGAAACTTCACTTAAATTATTTGTGATTAGTGATTAAATTTAGGGACATAAAACATTAAACATCATATAAATGAAGAAGATTATGCTTTTGGGCTCAGGCGAACTGGGCAAGGAGTTTACCATCGCCGCAAAGCGCGCAGGACAGTACGTCATCGCTTGCGACAAGTATGACAATGCACCAGCCATGCAGGTAGCCGACGAGCGAGAAGTGTTCTCGATGCTCGATGGCGACGCATTGACCGCTGTGGTAGAGAAACATCGTCCAGACATCATCGTACCCGAGATTGAAGCCATCCGCACCGAGCGACTCTTCGACTTCGAGAAAGAGGGCATACAGGTTGTGCCTTCTGCACGTGCCGTCAACTACACCATGAACCGCCGCGCCATCCGCGACCTGGCAGCCCGCGAGTTGGGACTGCGCACAGCCAAGTATTTCTATGCCAAGACCTTTGAGGAGTTCAAGAACGCAGCCGACGAAATCGGCTTCCCATGCGTAGTGAAGCCACTGATGAGTTCCAGCGGTCACGGACAGAGCTATGTTCACAACGACGACGAGCTGGTAGAGGCATACAAGGAAGCCATGGAAGAAGGCCGTGGCGACGTGAAGGAAGTGATCATCGAGGAGTTCATCGACTTCGATTCAGAGTTCACACTCCTCACCGTCACCCAGAAAGACGGTCCTACCCTCTTCTGTCCACCTATCGGCCACGTACAGAAAGGCGGCGATTACCGTGAGAGCTGGCAACCCTTCCATCTGCCAGAGGAAGCCCTGAAGAAGGCTCAGCACATAGCCGCCGAAGTCACCAAGGCCCTTACCGGTGCCGGACTTTGGGGCGTAGAGTTCTTCCTGAGCAAGCAGGGCGAAGTCATCTTCTCAGAGTTGAGTCCACGTCCTCACGACACGGGTATGGTAACCCTGGGTCACACCACCAACCTGAGCGAGTTCGAGCTTCACTTCCGTGCCGTCATGGGCTTGCCTATCGCCGGCATCCATCTCGAGCACATCGGCTGTTCTGCCGTCATCCTCTCGCCCGAAGAGAGCACCGAGCCATTAAACTACAACATGATGGATGCCCTGAAGGAAGACCACACCCGCATCCGCATCTTCGGCAAGCCAGAGGCTCACGTAGGCCGCCGCATGGGAGTCGTTCTCTGCTACGGCGAGAAGGGCGATGACCTGAATGCCCTGCGCGACAAGGCCAAACGTCTGGCTAAGACCGTACTCGGCACAGACCCATACATGAAGAAATAAGACATGAAAGAATTAGGAAGAATCATCACATTACCCAAGATATTCGACCCAAGAGGCAACCTGACAGTGGCAGAGGGAGAGACAAACATTCCCTTTGCCATTGCCCGTGCCTACTGGACCTACGACGTTCCGGGCGGAGAAAGCCGTGGGGGCCATGCCCACAAGGAATGCCAGGAATTCATCATTGCAGCCAACGGTTCCTTCTCCGTCACGCTCGATGACGGAGAGCAAAAGAAAACCTATCATCTCAACCACCCTTGGGAAGGTCTGTTCGTGGATGTCAATATCTGGCGGACACTGGATGATTTCTCTTCCGGCTCCCTTTGCCTGGTACTTGCCTCCCACAAGTTTGAAGAAGAAGACTACATCCGCGAATACGATGAATACCTCAGATTCGTGAACACAAAGAAATAGCCAACACCGATAGCCTCTAAAGAAGCATGTTTGAAATCAAGAGATACACCGCAGAGGACCAAGCCACATGGGACCGTTTCACGATGCAATCTAAACAAGGCACCTTTCTTTTGCAACGTGCCTACATGGATTACCATCATGACCGTTTCGTAGACCACTCCCTCATGGTGTTTCGCCACGGCAAGCTCTATGCACTGCTCCCCGCCAACAAGAAGGGACGCACCCTCTACTCTCATCAGGGGTTGACCTACGCAGGACTTTTGACAACCGAAAAAGGTTCTGCCGAGGATATCTGCCAGCTTTTTGTCGCACTAAAGGAGTATCTAAGGGAACACGGATTCGACCGATTGATATACAAACCCATCCCTTGGATTTACCACCAACTGCCTGCCGAAGAAGATCTCTATGCCCTTTTTCAGACTGGCAATCCACAAATCATAGCAAGAAACATAGCAGCAGTCATCGACCTGAAGCACCCTCTCAAATGGTATAACATCCGTAAGTCGGGCGCCAAAAAGGCAAAGGCAGCAGGTATCGCAGTAGAAGCCAGCGATGATTATGATGCATTCTGGGATATTCTCTCCACCAATCTCATGAACACCTATCAGGCACGCCCCGTTCATAGCATTGAAGAAATCAAACAGCTGCATGCCTCCTTTCCTAAGAACATCCAGCTCTACGTAGCCCGCAAGGAAGATGGAACCATGTTGGGTGGCACCTTATTATATATAACACCTCGCGTGGTACACACACAATACATCTCAGCATCAGAAGAAGGAAAGAAATCCCATGCCTTAGATCTTCTCTTCGAAATTCTCATCCAAGACGTTTTCAAAGACTACGATTACTTTGACTTTGGTACTTCCAACGAACAACAAGGAAAAGTACTCAATGCTTCTCTCATCTATCAGAAAGAAGGTTTCGGAGGAAGAGGCGTGGTTTACGACACCTACGAATGGGAAATATAATCTGCACGACAAGAACAATAAAAGGAGCCAATCATGTTGGCTCCTTTTATTTTATAACACCTTACGGCAGTCCTGTCATTGACAGCAAGAGACGATTAGTTGCCGTCAACTTCGCAAAGATGAGAGGTAGTGACAACTTCAACTTCGGCATCCCTGGTCATGGGCGCATCGTACCTCGGTCGGGGTCGATGATTTAAAAGGCATTTTTTTAACCTCAGTTGTTAAACTGCCATGTTGCTTTTATCCTGTTATTTCATCATCCAGATCCCCTTCTCCTTCCTTGTAAATACCATCGAGATCATTGTCAGGGCCCCATTGCTTGATGGGAGTTTGATCTGAACCAGCGAGGAAACTGCACTTCATGTCGCAAACCATAATGCTGATTGCAGGAGCTGTATATTTTTTCTTTTTCATAAAATCTTATTTTTGTTCTCTAAAACATTTCTGTTCTCTAAACCCTTTTTCTTACTTAACAACCACCTTCTTGCCGTTCACGATGTAGATGCCTGGCTGCACACCCAGCATATTGTCTACACGCTGACCGTTAAGGTTGTACACCTTGGTGTTGTTTGTGCTGATGTCGGCAAAAGGCACGTCTATGCCCGTTGTCTCATCATCTCCGAAACCAAAGGTAAGAAGCTTGGCGTCAGTAGAGTTAACCCATGAAGGAACAAGCCAGCAGCGGTAACCCTTCATCCAGTGGTTGGTCTTGGTGAGTTGATAGAGCTTGCCGCTGTTCCAGATGTAGTTGTCTGCATCAAGGTTCTGATGATTATTATAGCTGCCCATAAACGTCAAGTCTTTCATACCCCATTTGTTTCTGATGTCTGCATCTACAGGGAAGTCGACGCTTACAGGACCGTCTCCTGTGGTATCGTCGTATGTGTAGCTTATGCCACCAGCTGCGAGCGAATTGTCCACAGTATAAACCTGACCCGTTAAAGGTCCTGCATCGATAGTCTGCAGGGGGTTATTTTCTGCTATTACATGTTTATCAACAAAATCTTTAGCAACCTTGATGATGTAAGGCTTGTTGGCAACCAGATATGGGCTTTGCGCATCAGTTTCCTCCACCAGACTGAATCCGATGACCAAATTGCCGTTGTTTGCTTCATAAACCTTGTTTGCCTGGGCAAGCTGTGCCGCTTCGCCAAAGGCTTGGGTAAACTGTGCTTTGGTCAAGCTTACAGGCATGATGAGCGAGTTCCATTTTTTGTTCAATTCATCAACCACGAAAGTGCGCTGGAAATACATCGTCAGATTTTCCTTGTAAGTCTTTGTTCTCTTATCGCTAAGCTTCTCGTTCTCTTGGAAAACGAGGTCTTGCTTGCAGTCATCTGCTAGCTCGTCCACGTCAGGTGTGCCGTCACCGTCCTTGTCGTTACGCAGCAGGAGGCCATAAACAGACAGTCCTGTATTGAGATCAAGTCCTGCACCTTCCGTAATAGCCACCTCATCATAGTCGGCTGTCGGATTGATAAAGATGTAACCCTTGTCGCCAAGAGTTATGACATTGGCACCAAGCACACTCCAATCCTTGTCGAAAGTCTCTACGGGTTCATCCTGGCCTGTCTTATAAGTTTTCACTACGATGGCATCGGCCAAGCTTACACCTGCACCTACCGCATCCTTGTTTATAACCACTACAAGCTGCTTGTTACGCGTTGCGGTAACACCCAGTTTTACGGCAAGCACCGAGCCCGATATAACTTTCAATCCTGTAGGGAAGGTTGTCTTTGTGTCGAGAGAACCGTCAATGCAATTGGTGAGGTCTTTCAGACCGTTTCCGGCGTTTACCCCTACGATAGACTGTGTTCTGTCAGCATCGATGCTGGCATTTGTTTTGTCAAACGAAATTATTTCTGCACCCGCCAATGGGTCATCGAGCACTGCATCGGCATCGGCTGTGTAAGCATAGTAGATGTTCATCACGCTGAGGTCTACGCCTAACAGACCAGTATAGTAGAGACGTATTTCGTCGAAAACAGTAGATGCAGGAACATTGATTGAATATCTGATCTTATGCGAGTTCTGACTGCCAATCAGCTTGGCAGCTACGGCAGCTGTGGTGACATCAGCAGCAACTGGTTTGCCTTCGTTATAAATTCTGACATTCATCATCTTGAGCACATTTGCATCAATACCTGTGCCCTTGGCTGTTACAACGAAACCTACCTGACGTTCACCGCTCTGGCGAGCAGCTGTTCCATCAAAAATCTTGCCCTCCTTCTTCTTTACGCTACAGAGGTAAGACTCGCCGATGGAGACACCACCGAAATAGGTTGCATAGCTGCTGAGCTTAGAGGAGATGATGTTAGCAGAATTCTTTACAATAGAGAGAATATCGATGCCGAAACTGCTGCCATCGCCCATCTCATATACAGGATTGGCAGGGTCTGTATTATAGAGCACGGTTTCCTTCTTGTTTTCCGGCTTCTGCTCGGTAGAACCACCCCAATTAATTGTGATGGTCTGGGTGCATCCGTCCTCGTTCTTCAGTTCCATCTCTACCGTCACTTTCTCGCCGGTATCATTCTTGTAGCTATCTGTCTCGCTGAAATCGAGAGTGTTGTTTGTTGGGTCAAACTTTACGTTGTTGTCAGATGTCGTTTTAATGCTCCATGTTGCATTTGGGAAGTTTTTCTTATCCCATTTGAGCTGATAATGAGTGTTGCAATTGCAGAGGTCGAGACTTGCCGCAGGGCTCATCTCACATTGATGGCCAGCTGACTCGGGCTTTGGAATAACGAAGGCATAGTTGGCAGTGACACCATTAAGTAATTCCACACCCTTTGTACTGAATTTGATGCCTGAGAAGGCCTTTGGAGCCTTAATGGATACTTTCTTTTGTTTGCCGGCAATAGAAATAGACAGCACGGTTGTTTCTATAGCTTTTGTGTAAATTACATTGCCTTTCTTATCAAGAAGATAAATGACAGGAGTTACGCCTGCACCAATCAGAGCTCCATCGCTATACACAAAGCCAGCTTCTGTTCCTGCAGGGAATGTTTCTGTGCTCTTTCCATTATTGGCAATGACTTGTGCATAACCAGAAGAACCAAGCTGTATGCCAGCAGAAATGAGGATGCCGTTTGAGAGGTCATCATCTATAAGATCACCATTCTTTGATTCAGACACAGGATGTGTGCTTGATTTAGCATTTAATTTAATGTCCTTGTCGTATTGTTGGATTTTTGGATTTGTCAACGAATATTCCGCATCACCCACGAAAGCATAATAAATCTTCAGACCATTTACGGCATCAACGTTCACGCCGCTTTTTCCGATGAGCGCAATCTCATCATAGTCTTCTGTAGGCTGTTTGGCAGCAACGATATCTACGAGATTGTTGTCTAAACTAACACTACCAAGAGTCAGCTCGAGCACAGAGAAGCCAAGCTGTTCTATATCAGATGTCAACAATTCCTTTCCATCTTTGTAGAAACGAATTTGGTAGTTTGTTTTCAGAACATCGAGTTTCAACAAGCTGCTTTCACCAGAAATTTTGAAACCAGCCTTTGTGTCTTTGTCGATGTAGTGTTTCATGTCTTTCACAGCGACAATAGGCGATCCGACAATAAGGTTAACGTTTGCTACACTTGGAAGTGTGTAGTAGTTGTCAAGATCATCATCGCACAAATAAGAGAGGTTCTTAGAACCTGAACCAACAGTTACACCATCAGCAAGGCGGCTTACCATACAGTTATGGCCAACAAGCGCCATGCGCGATTTCATTGTGTTACGATTTACCCCCCCCCTTGCTATAGTAGGTGTTTGCCTGTCCTACTGCCTTTAGGGGAAACAGCATGAAGATAACTGCCACAATTGCGGCTGCTTTAAAAACTTTGAAATTCATAAGATTCATAACCGTTTTTAAACGAATAACATTTTAAAAAATTACTTATTAAAAGAGTTTATTACTTATTTTCCAAGCTTATATAACGTTTAGGCTGAATGAATCAACCTTTACGAATCGCATTTTTCTTTATGTTTTGTAAAAGACATATTTGTCTTGCGCCAGACAATCAATATTATACATTAATGATAGTCTGAAACTTTGCTTTTTAATAATAAGTGAAGTATATTTGTTCCTTTTCATACATTATTATTTTAATAAATGCCCTCCAATGCAACATTATCCATCCTGAACATTCTAAAATTTTATTTTATTTTTACTCATCAATTTTGTTCTCTTTTTTGAGTGTTCTGATTTTCGGGTGCAAAATTACAAAAAAAAAACAATAAGGCTTATATATTTAAACAAAAAAGAAAGGAAACTCTGTTAAAAAATATAACTTACTAAATATCAACGTTATAAGATATTACCCAAACTGGGGTAACACCTTATTTATATACGGAAGTTGAGTAACATTTCGTTAAAATCAAAAATGACTAATGACTAAAATGACTAATGACTAAATCTTGCGAAATTTCATCAAAATCGAGTTTGACCACTTTGACCATGACCACTTTGACCACAATACAAAAAATCAGGCTCACCCTTATGGAGCGAGCCTGATTGTATTAGATTTTCCTGTCACGTTTCACCCGAGTTGCTTGTCACCTCTGCTGTCAAGTCGCCCTTGGTGAGGCGGAAGGTGCGGCCCTGGGTAGTGGCTGCAAGCAATTGGGGGAGCTGGGCAAGAGTGGCGAATGCGAAGAGGAGTCCTACGGCAGAAAGGACACTGCTGTCGATGATTCCTAACGGAGGGCTCAGAAATCCACCTACGAGAAGAAGGATGGAAAGAATCAGCGAGACATAGAATGTTTTCATAGAAGAAGAGATTGACTAAGAATGATTTTCGTCTTTGTCAAGAATATTTTAATATTGTCAAGAATTTCGCTTGTTTGCCCCACACGTCCTGAAGGGGCAGAAGCTCTTAGCCCAGGGCATCGCCCTGGGTTATGATGGGCGCAAACTTCAGGGCGTGCTGCTTGTATGAGCCTGACTTTTGCCTTTGCTTTACCCTACGGTCAGCGATTTTCTATTCCGCTACGCGCGGTGAACGTTGTTTCTCAAATTCTTGACTAAAAATATTCTTGACTAAGAATTATTCTCCGTCACCAGTACCGCCGCCTTCGGTCGTTAGAGGTTAAAGCCAACAGCCTTTTGGGTTGAAGATTTAGCCATAAAGCATATGGCTTTAACTTCTCTAACTTCTTTAAATTCTTTAACTTCCCCATTTGTGTAAGTTGTGTAAATGATAGTTTAATACTTTGTCAGCTGCCCGATAGTGCCACCTTTTGGGCCTTAATAGATGACCGGCGCCTGTCATCTATTGTGACCGCCCTTGGTCGTAATAGATGCCTCCTGAGAGGCTCTTATATTAGTCATTTTCGACTTTGGGAGAGTTAGGCAAACCTATGCCAAGCGGAATCCACAGACAGGCTGCTACTTATTGACAAACTTGCAGCCTCGGCTGATGACGATGCCTCGCGTGGAGCGAGGAACAGACTGCCCACGGAGATTGTAAGACGAACGGGAAGACAAGGAGGAAGAGGCAGGAACAGAGAGGGAAGAAACGGATGTCGTCGTGAGACGACATCCGTATTCTATCTGCTGTGTATCGAGGATATAATCGCTCACAATGACGGGCTTATGTAGAAGTGTGCCATCGGCGGCAGATGACAAAGAAGCGGGAATCGTGACTTCGAGACTCTCGCCAGGCAACAATCCACGAAGAGACTCTCCTGAACGTACCATGCCTATGGCAAAGTAGGCGTCACGATAGAGTGGAGCCACGCCCTTATTGGTCACAGTGAGGCATGTCTGAACGCCATCAGTCTGACATCTCGTCACCTCGAAATGATAGCCCGAAGCCATGCTGCACTCCTTGAAGCGCGAGGGGTTGTTGTAGTCGTTCTTGCCACCCGGATTGTTGTTGGCTATCATAAAGGTGATGTGATATTTGGCAGCCTGTTCCTCCCAAGTGTGCCCGTACATACCAGCAGGATTGGTGAACCCAAGCTGGTCGTTCTTGGTGTAATAGCTCACCTCGCCACCGCAGGCTCCTGTCTGCCAGTGCTCTTCGAAGCCCATGTTCAGCCAACACTGCTCGTTGTAGCCGTCGCCGGAGCTCAGCTCGTGGTTCTGGTGCATGAACGAGTCGTCGAACAGCCCGAAACGCAACGCCCTCAGCTCGGCATCGCTGCGGAAGGGGGCATACTTGGTGCTGGCAGCATCGATGCTGATGGCCCAAGGAATGGGCATCACACTGGCAAGGTGGAGGAAGAACTCCTTCTGGTATTCCTTGGTCGGGAAATTCTTGCCCAACTGAATATTGGTATTGCTGCCGTCGTAAATGTGATACTCCGACCAATGGCCGAAACCTACCTCGATGAAGGCGATGCGGGGATCGGAGGCATAACGGGCTGCGAAATCGGCATAAAACTGCTTGGTGAAACGCTTCAGCTCGGCATTGCTCCAGTCGGCATAGTAGCAGGCCCCGTCGCCAGTATGGCTGAAGGTTTCGTGGTAGTCGCTCCTTGCCTTGATATAGGCTGGCACGGCTGTGGTTCCTTCGTTGCCGTCGACCATTGTCTCGCCGGGATACTCATAGAAGAAGCGTAGCACTGCCTGATGGCTGCGCCCCTTGATGTCATCGAGCAGGGTTTCGAGATAGCTCCAGTCATACTGTATGGTTCCGTCGTCGTCGCATCCCGTCACCACCCGGCACGGAGGCAGATAGGCGAACTCCATGGCATGGCTCTGCCCATAAGTCGTATAGAGGCGATGGGCAAGGTCTTCCCAGAGCACGAGTCCCGTCATGGGCTGCACATGGGTTATCTGCGACTGCAGGGGCACGTCGTGCCACCCTGCCGACATCATTCTGAGACTTGCCAGCAGGACAAGGAGAGTCAAAAAAAATCTGTTCATTGCTCGGGAATTATCGAAGTGCTTTTATAAGTTTTTTATTAAGGAGTTACTTATGAGTCATGATGTTGAGCACCATGTCGTCGGTGGTACGCATGGCATCGGCACCGATGGAGGTGAGGTTGTGGATGCAGCGGTCTACATCGTCGTCAACGATGCCCTCTGCAGAAGTGACACAACGGCCCTCCATGGCGAGCAGCGAGGAGAGCAGAGCGGTGCTGACTCCCGACGAGATCTTAAGCGAACAACTGGGCTTGGCTCCGTCGCAGATCATGCCCGTAAGGTTGGCCACCATATTCTTCACCGAATTGCAGATGCGCTGATAGTCACCACCCATGAGATAGGTGATGCCGCAACTGCTGCCTATGGACGCCACCACGCAACCGCACAGCGCCGACAGCTTGCCGAGGCTCTGCTTGATGTAGATGGCGGTGAGATGGCTGAGCATGAGGGCTCGGATGAGCTCTTCCTCAGTGTTCTCGTTCTCGAGGGCATAGACGGCAACAGGATTGGTGGCACAGATGCCCTGGTTGCCGCTGCCGCTGTTGCTCATCACGGGAATCATGGCTCCTCCCATACGGGCGTCGCATGCCGATGCGGTGCGCGAGATGATGTGCGAGAAGATGCTGTTGCCGAAGATACCGTGACTCATGGGGCGGTCCATGGTCTTGCCTAAGCAATGGCCGTAGTTGCCCTTGATGGAGAGCTCGGCTGCCCGCATGTTGTACTCCTTGGTCTTCAGAATGAAGCTGATCTCGTCGAGGGGAGCTGTCATGGCGAAGTCGTAGACCATGCGCATGGAAAGTTGTATGTCGGTGTCGTCCTCATCGGCGCCTCCGGGCTGTCGCTCGTCGAGCACCACCTCGTCGTTGCGCTCGGCAAAGACAAAGTGGGTGTGGCTGCCCGCGATGATGGCGGCAGCCTGGTCTTTACCCGAATGACAGACAACCTCGATGTAGAGTTTCTCGACGATGCCCTGCTTCAGCTTGATGTCAATGTCGGCATCCTCGATGTAGCGCTTGCCCTGCTGCAGAGCTTCGGGGGTGAGGTCTTTGAGCACTTCGAGCTCATATTCGGGCTTGCCGATAAGGGCACCCAAGGCTACAGCGATGGGCAGGCCTATCATTCCGGTGCCGGGAATGCCCACGCCCATGGCATTCTTGAGCATATTGGGGCTGAGCAGCACCTCGATGCTGTCGGGACGCTTGCCCAACAGAGTGGCTGCCTTGGCCGTACACAACGCCACAGCCATCGGTTCGGTGCAGCCGATGGCGGGAACTACTTCCTTATTGACAAGAGCGATGATGCGCTCGCGGGTCTTCATTTCTTGCATGATATTCTCTATTTTTGGGGCAAAGGTACGAAAATTATTCAAAAAAGAATAAAAGTGATGATAAAAAAATTACTCAACTTCCGCAAGTACGAAAGTTGAGTAAATTGGGGGGGGTGATTAGTCTTCTAACTGGAAGAGAGGATCGTCGGCAGTAAGCATCACTGGCTTCTGGTCGAACTCCTTGAGGAGCTGGGCAGGAACATACTGCTTGTCGACCACGAGGCGGAACATGTACTCATTGAACCAGCGATTGGTCATGATGAGACAACCCTTCTGTCCGTTGTCGGCGCCCCAGCTGTTCTCCACCTTCCACTTCAGCGGCTTGCCATTGGCGTCGAGATCGACGGCGGTGAGCGTCATGGCGTGGGTAGAACCGCTGTCGAAGGTGCTGATGCGCTCGGCCTTGTTCATAGGGAACGTGGTGCCGAAGAGCGAGGCATAATCATAGTTGTCGAGGTCGAGATAACCGCGCTTGCGGTCGAACTGCTTGCCCACATCGTAGCTGGAGTACATCTTGCGACCGTCCTTGAGCGAGGCGATGGCGAGGCTGGCAATCTCGTCCATAGGCAGGTTGAGATACTTCCAGTTGTGGCCGTCGTAGGTGTGGCGGTCGTACTCCACCTCGTAGGTCTTGTGGTAGGGGCGGCGTGGGTCGTTCATCACCATGATGAAAGTGCCGTTAAGTTCCTTGCCCACGGTAGCGTCGTAGAAGCTCTTGGGAGTATAGGTCTTCGCCTCGCCCATCTGCTTGCCGTCCTTGTTGCGGAAGGCGTAGCTGAACTCCTTGACAGGCTCGCCCAGGGTGAGACAGAGCATGTGATAGACTGTGGCGAGCATCTCGGTCTTGCGGGCTGCTATCTGCTTGGCATTCTTGCCGGCAGCGGCCATGCGGCGAAGCTCCAGTCCGTACTCACGCAGCTTGCTTGCCACGAGACGGCTCATCTTGTTGGTGTTCTCGCTCGAATAGGTCTCGGGCATCGCGCTCATAGGCACCAGTCCGTACTTGGCTGCCAGGTCGGCTACGCCGCAGAAGGTTCCGCCGTCGTTGAGCGGACTCTTGAAGAAGAACTGCACCTGAGGATCTTCGATGGACTTGCGTGCATGGTCGATGACGCCCTGAAGCATGAGGTTGGCCTTCTCCAACTGGTCGTAGAAGAAGAGATAGTCCTGCGAGAACTCCACTGCCAGGGAGTCGGCATGAGCCTTGGCGAAGTTGGCACGCAGCACGTTCATGCCGCTGAACATCCAGCAGCGGCCAGAGCTCTTTTGGTTGTGGATGCGCTGCGCAGGAGTCTCCACGCTGAAGTGGGTGTCTACAGGACCCGCATTGGCACGGTTCTTCACCAAGTCGTCGATACTGTTGGCAGCAATGGCATTGAAGAGCGCCTTGTCGGCAGCCGATGTCTTCTGCATTTTCTCGATCTGCGAGAGCATCTGCGCCGAGATGCCTCCCTGCTTGGTCTGAGCCATCGTGGCAGCAGAAACGGCCAGCAAGGCTCCTAAAAGGAAGATGTTTTTTCTCATTATGTTGTGATATTATTGATTTGTCGGGATGCAAATTTACGAAGAAATTGTGGGAAAACAGAAATAAATCGGACAAAAATGACACATACTGAAAAAAAAACACTACCTTTGCATGGTTATTCATGAGATGAAGACATGGACAAAGAGAAGTTTAGCCTTTTAAGCAACATCAAATATCCCGACGACCTGCGCAAGCTGAGCATCGACGAGCTGCCTGAGCTCTGCAGGGAACTACGCGAGGACATCATCGAAGAGGTGGCGGTCAACCCCGGACATTTCGCCTCCTCGCTGGGTGTCGTCGAAATCACCGTAGCCCTACATTATATATATAATACGCCTTACGACCGCATCGTGTGGGACGTGGGCCATCAAGCCTATGGCCACAAGATACTGACCGGGCGGCGCGACGCCTTCTGCACCAACCGAAAGCTGCACGGCATACGCCCCTTCCCCACTCCCTTAGAGAGCGAATACGACACCTTTGCCTGCGGGCACGCCAGCAACTCGATTTCGGCGGCACTCGGCATGGCTGTGGCCGCCAAGCAGAAGGGGGAGAACGACAGGCACGTAGTGGCAGTGATAGGCGACGGAGCCATGAGTGGAGGACTCGCCTTCGAGGGAATCAACAACGCATCGAGCACGCCCAACGACCTGCTCATCATACTCAACGACAACGATATGAGTATCGACCGGGCCGTGGGAGGTATGGAGAAATACCTGCTCAACCTCGACACCAACGATACCTACAACCGACTGAGGTTCAAGGCTTCGCAATGGCTGCACTCGAAAGGCTACCTCAACGATGACAGGCGAAAGGGAATACTGAGACTGAACAACGCGCTGAAGTCGGCACTGAGCCACCAGCAGAACATCTTCGAGGGAATGAACATACGGTACTTCGGACCCTTCGACGGACACGACATACGCGAAGTGGTGCGCGTGCTGCGACAACTCAAGGACATGAAAGGCCCCAAGCTGCTCCACCTACACACCACCAAGGGCAAGGGCTACGAGCCTGCAGAGAAAAGCGCCACCATCTGGCACGCACCAGGAAAGTTTGATCCCGAGACGGGCGAGCGATTAGTGAGCGACACCAGCAACCAGCCGCCCAAATATCAGGACGTCTTCGGGAACACCCTGCTCGAACTGGCACGGCAGAACCACAACATCGTGGGTGTAACGCCCGCCATGCCCACCGGATGCTCTATGAGCATCATGATGAAGCAGATGCCCGACAGAGTGTTCGACGTGGGCATAGCCGAAGGACACGCCGTCACCTTCTCGGCAGGAATGGCAAAGGACGGACTCATGCCGTTCTGCAACATATACAGCTCGTTCGCACAGCGAGCTTACGACAACATCATACACGACATGGCGCTGCTCAGTCTGCCCGTGGTGCTGTGTCTCGACAGAGCTGGACTCGTGGGTGAGGACGGACCCACACACCACGGAGCCTTCGACCTGGCGGCTCTGCGGCCTGTGCCCCACCTCACCATCGCATCGCCTATGAACGAGCACGAGCTGCGCAACCTGATGTACTCGGCCCAGTTGCCCCACCACGGCTGCTACGTGATACGCTACCCCAGAGGCAACGGTGTGCTCACCGACTGGCGAAACCCCATGCAGGAAATCGTGACCGGAACGGGCAGAAAACTGAAGGAAGGCACCGACGTGGCTGTGCTCACCCTCGGACCTATCGGAAACGATGCTGCCGAGGCCATAGCCGAAGTGGAGAAAGAGACGGAGGGACTGAGCGTGGCCCACTACGACATGCGATTCCTGAAACCGCTCGACGAGAAACTGCTCCACGAGATAGGAAGCAGATTCAACCGCATCGTAACCATCGAGGACGGCGTGCGCATGGGCGGCTTCGGCTCTGCCGTCCTGGAATGGATGAGCGACCACGACTATCATCCTCACGTCATCCGCATGGGACTGCCCGACGAGTTTGTGGAACACGGCACGATAGCACAGCTCAGAGAAATCGTGCACATGGATAAGAAATCAATCAAAGAAGCTATTATAAAAGAATGAAAATCATCATTGCTGGCGCATACGCCATCGGAACGCACCTGGCGAGACTCCTGTCACGCAGCAACGAGGAGATAACACTCATCGACGAGAGCGAGGAGCGGCTGGCAAGCATCGGCTCCGACTGCGACCTGCTCACCATGGTGGGAAAGCCTACAAGCCTGAGGGTATTGCGAGATGCGGGAACGGCAGACGCCGACCTCTTCATCGCTGTCACGCCATTGGAGAGCACCAATATCACTGCCAGCATCCTGGCGAAAAACCTGGGAGCCAAGCGAACGGTGGCACGCGTGGACAACCCCGAATACATGGATCCGCAGGCACAGGAGTTCTTCCAGGGACTGGGCATCAGCAAGCTGATATATCCAGAGATGCTCGCCGCTGTCGACATTAACAACGGACTGAAGATGAGTTGGGTGAGACAGCGATGGGACGTGCACGACGGCGCCCTGGTGATGCTCGGCATCAAGCTGCGACAGACCTGCGAGATACTGAACCAGCCGCTCAAGGACATCAGCGGACCCAACGACCCCTACCACGTAGTGGCCATCAAGCGAGGCGACGAAACCATCATCCCCGGCGGTAACGACGAACTGAAACTCTACGACCTGGCTTACTTCATGACCACACGCAACTACATTCCCTACATCCGAAAGATCGTGGGCAAGGAGCACTATGTGGACGTGAAGAACGTGATGATTATGGGCGGAGGACGAACGGCCGTGAGAGCCGTGAAGAAAATGCCAGAATACATGGAGTGCAAAATCATCGAGAAGGACGAGGCACGGTGTGAGTACCTCAACGAAATACTCGACGAGAACAAGACACTCGTCATCCATGGCGACGGACGCGACATCCCGCTGCTCAACGAGGAGGGAATACGCAGCACGCAGGCTTTCGTGGCGCTGACGGGAAACGCAGAGACCAATATCCTGGCATGCCTCACAGCCAAGCGCATGGGAGTGAGAAAGACCGTGGCTGCCGTAGAGAACGTCGACTACGTGAGCATGGCTGAGAGCCTCGACATCGGAACCATCATCAACAAGAAGGTGATTGCCGCCAGCTACATCTATCAGATGATGCTCGACGCCGACGTGATGAACGTGAGATTCCTCATGAATGCCAACGCCGACGTGGCGGAGTTCATCGCCAAAGAAGGATCCAAGGTAACCAAGAAGCCTGTCAAGGATCTGGGAATGCCCATCGGCGTGACCATCGGCGGACTGGTGCGTGGCGAGGAGGGAATGCTCGTTTCGGGCAACACGCAGATTGAAGCGGGCGACTCGGTCATGGTATTCTGCCACAACATCAATATGAAGAAGATAGAAAAATACTTTGTATGATGGGAGGGAATGGGAAAATGTAGCAATAAGCCTGTTGTCTCTTAACTTCCCGAACGACCGAAGAGAGTGATAACTTCCATTAACTTCTTAAAACTTCCCTCACTTGAGAAAACTTGAACAAAAAGAATGATCAACTGGAAACTGATATACAAGGTTCTGGGGCAGCTGCTCTTCATTGAGGCTTCGCTGCTGCTGCTCAGTCTGCTGGTAGCTGTCTACTATCAGCAGGAAGACATCTTTGCCTTCATCGTGGCAACGCTGACCACCATTGGCGGAGGACTCATCCTGAAATGGCGAGGACACGGAGCCGACAACTCCATGTCGCGACGCGACGCCTATCTCGTTGTCTCGCTATCGTGGATTATCTTCAGCCTCTTCGGCACGCTGCCCTTCATGGTGAGCGGCTACATCAACCACTTCACCGATGCCTACTTCGAGACGATGTCGGGATTCACCACCACCGGAGCCACCATACTCGACGACGTGGAGTGCTTTCCGCACGGACTGCTGTTCTGGCGATCACTCACACAGTGGATAGGCGGACTGGGTATCGTGTTCTTCACCATCGCCCTGCTGCCATCGCTCGTAGGCGGACAGACCAAGGTGTTTGCCGCCGAAGCCACAGGCCCTATCAAGACCAAGTTGCATCCACGTATCTCCACATCGGCAAAGTGGATTTGGAGCATCTATCTCATGCTCACCATCGCCTGCATTCTGTCGTATTATGTGGCGGGAATGGGACTTTTCGACAGTTTCAACTATGCCATGACGACAACGGCAACGGGAGGCTTCTCCACCCACAACACCAGTACCGAGTTCTTCCATTCGCCATCGCTCGAATACATCTGTACGTTCTTCTGTTTCCTATCGGGTGTCAACTTCACACTGCTCTATGCCGCCGTCATCAAGTTTAAGATCAAGGAACTGTTCCGCAACTCCGAGTTCCGATTCTACATCTTCCTCGTCACGGTCTTCAGCATCTTCATTATGGTTGAGCTCATCGTGATGCGCAACTACGATATAGAACACGCCTTCCGCAGCGCCATCTTCCAGGTGGTTTCGTTTATCACGACCACAGGTCTCTTCAACGACGATGCCGCACTCTGGCCTCACGTCACATGGGTGGTGCTGTCGATGTGTATGTTTATCGGTGCCTGCTCGGGCAGTACGAGCGGTGGACTGAAATGCATCCGTGGCGTCATTCTGCTGCGCATGGTGAAGAATGAGTTCCGACAGATATTGCACCCCAACGCCGTGCTGCCGCTCAAGATCGACGGGGTGAACGTGCCCATGCAGAAACGCGTCACGCTGCTGGCGTTCCTCACCATCTATCTCATCATCTGCGTCATCATCTCGTTCACGATGATAGCGATGGGAATCGACAACACCAATGCCATCACCATCACGCTGAGTTGCGTGGGAAACGTAGGACCAACCTTGGGAACAGAGATTGGACCCACCATGTCGTGGAGCGAACTGCCCGATCTGGCCAAGTGGTTCTGTTCGCTCATGATGCTCATCGGCCGTCTGGAAATCTTTACCGTACTCGTGATCTTCACACCAGCCTTCTGGAAGGAGAATTAGGGGGGAAGGAAAACGGTAAAAAAGTAAAAAGGTAAAAAGAGCCTTCTTGCTGATAAGGTGTTTCATGTAAAGGATGAAAAATAGAAAAATAAAATCAACATAACATAAAATAATAAGTGTACTCTGCTCGTTATTTGTATAATAAATACTAAACTATAACAAGTGTTGAGCTAAAAAAGCAAAAGAGTAAAAAACTTATTCTATCTGACTGTAAATTATAAACACAATGAAACCATTAAAATTTGAACCCTTATTGAAGTCCACCATCTGGGGTGGCAACAAGATTATCAACTTCAAAGACCTCAACCTGCAGCAGGAGAAGGTGGGCGAGAGCTGGGAAATCTCTGGTGTGCCTGGCAACGAGAGCATCGTGGCTGACGGCGAGATGAAAGGCAAAAGCCTCAACGAGGTAGTCGCCGAACTGAAAGACAGCTTCTTAGGCAAGGAGAACTATCAGCGATTCGGCAATGAGTTTCCGCTGCTCATCAAGTTTATCGACGCCAACACCGACCTCTCCATTCAGGTGCACCCCAACGACGAGATAGCGCACAAGCAAGGCAAGGAGCGCGGAAAGACAGAGATGTGGTACGCCCTGCCATGCGAGCCCGAGGCCAAGCTATACAACGGTCTGAAAATGAAGATCACACCCGAAGAGTACAAAAAGATGGTGGAGAACGACACCATCACCGACGCCCTGGCACAATACAAGGTGAAGGAGGACGACTGCTTCTTTATCCCTGCAGGCAGAATACACGCCATCGGAACGGGTTGCTTCGTGGCAGAGATACAGCAAACCAGCGACGTGACTTACCGCATCTACGACTTCAAGCGCAAGGACAAGGACGGCAACTACCGACAGCTGCACACCAAGGAAGCTGCCGAGTGCATCGACTACACCGTGCTGTCCAATTATCGACAGGAATACAAACCTGTGAAGAATCAGGGTGTCAGCATCGTGCGCTGCCCTTATTTTTGCACCGCTGTCTACGATCTCGACGAACCAATGACGCTCGATTACTCTGAACTCGACAGTTTCGTGATTCTCATCGGCCTGAAGGGCCAAGCAACCATCACCGACAACGAGGGCAACACCATCACCCTGCAGGGCGGCGAAAGCACCGTGGTTCCAGCCTCCACCCAGACGTTGAAGGTAGAGGGAACATTGAAGTTCCTCGAGACATACGTGTAATTTTTAAAGGTAAAAAGGATTTCTAAAGGTAAAAAAGTAAAAAGGTAAAAAGAGCCTTCTTGCTGATAAAGTATTTACTTTTTTACCTTTAAAAATCCTTTTTACCCTTTTACTTTTTTACCCTTTCACTTTTTTATCCTTTCACTTTTTTACCTTTTTACCTTTTTACCTTTAAAAATCCTTTTCCAAATATTTTTCCACGTCCGCCAGGATCTTCTGGAATTCCGGAGAGAACTGATAGTAGGTGTTTTTCTTCATCATCATCTTCACCTTGCCGAGGCTGTTCTCGTAGCAAGCTATTTCGGTGCGTGCCTGTTCGCTGTGAACAGCACGGTCGCGGATGTCGTTCTCCTGCTCATTGCGCAGAATGTCGCACACCGTCTGCACCACCGGACTCACTACCAGGTCGAAAAGATGATGACCCTGGATGTAAAGATAAGTATTGTTGTCATTGATTCCCAAGTCGCGCAACATCCGCTCCGTCTCAGGCAAGGCATCCTTGAGTTTGGGGAAACGGCGCTCCAGCTGGAACATCTTCGCCCTCACCTTCTTGCTCAGATACTCTATCGCCCACTTCGGATTCTGAATGCGTACTGAGGGAAGCACCACCACCTTGTTGAACTCGCACATATCGAAGTGCATCGTCATCTTGCGGCGCTGCAGAAAGACAACATGCCATACAAAGAGAGGCCAGATGGTTTGGGAATAAGACTGCAGGAAGCGCTCAAAGTTGAAAATACGATGGTCGTTGAGCGTCACCATCACACAGGTCTCGTGCAGTCCCTTGGCATAACACTGGAAGTTTTCTATCGCGTAGGCATAAGTATGAAAGATATAGGGATTCTCCAACATCTGTCTCGACATCTCCGTAGCGCCTTGCAGAATATAGTCGTAGTCAGCATCCACACAGGCTATCATGTCTCTGCCCACGCCCTTGAGCATATTGGAGATGGCAGCCTTCTTGCCCCTGTCAAGATGCTGGTTGCGCGAAGGCAGCATGATATCGAAAGTTAGTTTGTCGTCCTCATAACGGCCAAGCACCGAGCGCCAGAAGAACACATCGTCGTAGCTCTCGACGTAGACTACTATTCTGCGCCGGGCTTTCTTCGGAGTCATCTTGTTGATGGCCTCGAAGTATTGCGAATTGATATTATCGGTTAAACGTTTAGCCATAAGCAGAACAATTAAACACTAAACATTAAACACTAAAACATCACTTAATCGTTATGTCGTTCACCTCAGTCACACGGTCGGTCCAGCCGTCCATGACCACAGCAGGACTGTGGGTTGTCATGATAATCTGAATGTTGGGGTTCAACTTCAGCACCAAGGAGATAAGCTGCTTCTGCCATTCAAAGTGAAGACTGATCTCAGGCTCGTCCATGAAGAGCACATAGGACTGATTGTCTTCCACCAGCACAGTGAGCAGAATGGCAAGCATCTGCTTCTCGCCTGCCGACAGCTGATAAGGCTGCAGTACCTCGCCGATCTGGTTGAACTTAATCTCGTTGGCAGTGCGGATGATGGTCTTGCCCGTCTCGCGGAACAGGTCGTCCACGATGTCCTGAAACATCCTCTTGGGCTCGCTGAGCGCCTGAGCCTTCTGGGCAGCATCGGGTTCACCACTCTGCAGCACGGCAATGATACGGTTGCCGATATTCACCTGATAGTCGAGGTACTTGCGCTGCAACTGGAAGAGCTGCCAGTCGAGCTCGGTGACAAGCGTAAGATCCACCTTGCTGATCATCTCAGAGTTGAGCAGCGGACGGTCGACCGAACGAATCACATCAAACCGAATCCACTTAGCCTCCTCGGGCTCCACCTTCAGATGAACACCCTTGAGCAGATGGCTTGGAAACTCGCCCCCGGCACTCAGGCCTTTCACTACCTTGTTGAGAATGGTGCTCTTTCCCACTCCGTTCACACCGCTCAGGATGTTCACCCTGCGGTCGAGGTTCCAAAGTATGTGCTTGGTACCACTCCATAGAGAGTCTATCTCTATCTGCTTGATATAATCGGCATATTTCTGCATAGGTTTATACTTTTATCTACTTTAACTCTAAAACTTAGGGCAAATATAATCATTTTAACCGAAATTTTGTACCTTTGCACCGATTTTTTATATTAAATAAGGTAAAATGGGTAACAACAAACCACTTTTAGCCCACTTGTGTCTCTTTGGATCGGGCGCATTCTGGGGACTGATGGCACCTGTAGGCAAGGATGCCATGACACACGGCATCGAGGGCATCGACATGGTATCATTCCGCGTTCTGGGCGGAGCCATCCTCTTCTGGCTCACTTCACTCTTCACCCGCAGGGAGCACATCCCTACAACCGACATCATCAAGTTGGCCGGAGCAGGACTCTTCGGACTGGTATTCAACCAGTGCTGCTACACCATAGGACTGAGCATCACCTCGCCCAGCAATTCGAGCATCATGACTACATCGATGCCTATCTTCGCCATGATTCTGTCGTTCCTCATCCTCCGCGAGCCCATCACCTGGAAGAAGGTGGCTGGCGTACTCTTAGGCTGCAGCGGTGCCGTGCTCATCATCATGACAAGTGCCACGGCAGGAAATGCCAAGGTGGGAAACATCTGGGGCGACTTACTCTGCATGGCCGCACAACTGTCGTTTGCGCTCTATCTGTCGCTCTTCAAGCCCTTGGTGGGAAAGTATTCGCTCTTCACCATCAACAAGTGGATGTTCACCTGGGCATCGGTCATGATCCTGCCTTTCTCCGCCTCTCATGTGGCTTCCATCCCATGGGCTGAGGTGCCAGTATCGGCATGGTGGGAAACGGGCTACGTCATCTTCTTCGGCACTTATCTGGGCTACATCCTGATGATGATAGGTCAGAAGACACTCCGACCCACAGTGGTTTCGGTATACAATTATGTGCAGCCCTTGGTCTCTGTTTCTGTCAGCGTGCTCGTAGGCCTGGCAGTCTTCAAAGGCACGCAGGCTCTTGCCGCCCTCCTCGTCTTCTCAGGCGTTTGGCTGGTTATCAAGAGCAAGTCGAAACACGACATCGACAAGCACGACCACAGCCTGTCCTACGAGAAAAGGCATGCGTAAACTGATTTCATGTCGATAAAAAAACAGTAACTGTCCTCATCTGATATAACCTTTCAGATGAGGACAGTCTTTTTTCGCCAAATTAGGTAACAAATTACAGCCAAATTGGGTAACAAAACACAGCCAAATTGGGTAAAAATATGCAGCCAAATTTGGTAATTCCAAGATTTCATCGTATATTTGCAGCAGAAATAAAAGAGATTTGACATGAAGGAATACAAGAAAAGAATTGCAGATAAACTATTGGAATACAGATTAGAAGAAGTTGGAGCTGTATTGATAGAAGGCCCAAAATGGTGTGGAAAAACAACCACAGCAGAACAAAAGGCCAAAAGCGTGCTATACATGGCAGACCCAGACAACCAAAACAACTATCTGGAAATGGCGAATTTAAAGATAAAAATGCTCCTAAAAGGAGAAAAGCCACGTCTCATTGACGAATGGCAAATCATTCCGCAAATCTGGGATGCCATACGATTTGAAGTGGACCACCAAGGTGAGGAAGGCTTGTTTATCCTCACTGGTTCTGCCGTGCCTACATCATCTGAAAAAATACATCACACGGGTACAGGACGTTTCGCTTGGATTACCATGCGCCCTATGTCATTATGGGAATCGAGAGAATCTACAGGCGAAGTAAGTATCAGCGAACTGTTTAAAGGAAATGCAAACCAAGAAGGTTTCAACAAATTGAAACTGGAAGATATCGCCTTTCTCGTCTGCAGAGGAGGATGGCCCAGTGCTACAACCAAGAACACAAGAGCTGCCTTGCGACAGGCATACGACTATTACGATGCGGTGGTTAAGACAGATATTTCAAGGGTAGATAAAATCAGCAGAAACAGCGAACGAACCAAACTCCTTCTGCGTTCATACGCCCGTTCACAAGGTGGACAAGTCAGTATCGGAGCCATACGACAAGACATGATGGAAAATGATGATGAGACGCTGGCAGACAAGACTGTTCAGAGTTACATCGGTGCGCTCAAAAAAATCTTCGTCATAGAGGACATGCCTGCCTGGAATCCGAACCTTCGCAGCAAGACAGCCATCCGTTCGGCTGAAACCCGATATTTCGTTGATCCATCTATTGCTGTGGCAGCATTAGGCCTTGGTCCTGATGATCTCATCAACGACTTGGAGACTTTCGGCTTGCTCTTCGAGACCTTATGCGTTCGTGATCTTCGTGTATATGCAGATGCCATAGATGGCAACGTCTATCATTATCGCGACAAGAACGGCTTGGAATGTGATGCTGTTCTCCATCTCCGCAACGGTTCATACGGTCTCATCGAAATTAAGCTGGGTGGTGCACAAGCCATCGAAAAAGGAGTCTCTACGCTAACTGCTCTTGCTGACAAGATAGACACAACCAAGATGAAATCCCCATCTTTTATGATGGTACTCACAGCTGTCGGCGACTATGCTTACCGCAGAGAAGACGGAGTATATGTGGTGCCTATCGGCTGCCTGAAAGATTAATTTTAGAATACAACCTCAAAACTTTTATATATGCCATCGCTACTGCCTTTGAGAAATCTTTAAACCACAGAAGCAATCATTCCAATTCTTTCCAATTTTGCAAACATTGGAAAGAATTGGAATGTATCTGTTTTCAGATTCCTAACTCTCTAACATATCAAATCCCCCAAGAGTTTTCCTGAGCCTCTTGGGGGAAAACTTGAATTTGTTATCCCTTTATATACCTATTATTAATATCTACTTTCTTAGTATTTTGGATTCTGTGTAAGGATATTGTTACTCTTATCACGCTCACCTTGAGGAATTGGCAAGAGGTAATCACGCTCATCGTCAAAATTGCGACCCTTCTGCACATTATACTTATTGGCATAAGCACGCATTACCTCACCAAAACGATGCTGGCGCATCAAGTCGTCGCGCCTCCATCCCTCCATAGCTAACTCTACACGACGCTCATGCCAGATTATTTCTCTAAGTTCATCCTTGTTGGTCGTCGTGATGTCTGGCAAAGTGCTGGAAGTGGTTGCTGGTACGTATGCCTGCATATCCTTACGTGGATCAAGAGGATTGGTTTCACGAGCACGTTTTCTTACCTTATTCAAATACTTTTTAGCCTCAACTGGTTTGTTCATTTCGTTGAGGGCCTCAGCATAGAGCAAGAGAACATCTGAATAACGAATCAGACGGATATTGTAAGAAATCATCCATACATCCGTACCTTGTTTTTCAGCCTTAGGCACTGTCATCTTGTAGTCGTGGAAACCTGTAGCACTCTGATGGTTATCCTGAGCTTGCTCATCACCTATATAACGGTCACCAGTACGAGTGAACACGTAGGTCTGACGTGGATCATCTACATCATAGGCTTCAAAAAGATCAGTAGTAGGAACATGGAATCCATAACCCTGATAACCAGGAACATCGCGAGAAGTAAAGAAATGAGGCACATTGGTACCTGTAGCAATCGACTTATCGTACACTTTATTAGGCAACTCGAAAATTGACTCAATGCTGTTTTCATACTGAGGACGCCAATTCATACCATAGTCGGGCAAAAGATCGTAATCCTTATCCACTTCTACGATATCACGAAGTACCTTCTCAGCATTATCAAAGTCACCACGGAACATATAAGTCTTAGCAAGCATGGTCTTGGCAAATCCACGAGTTACGTGATATTGCTCGCTCGCCTCATATTCGCCCTTTGCTGGAAGGGTAGAAGCATCCGTCAAATCAGAAATAATCTGAGTATAAACTGCATCTGCAGAAGCACGAGGAATCTTCAAAATTTCAGCAGGCTGCATCGGTGCTGTGATAAGAGGCACTCCTCCGAATGTAGTAACAAGGCTATAATAACCAAATGCACGCAAGGCCTTTGCCTCCTTTTCATAACGGGCTAGTAATTCCTTGTCACCCTGAGCTGTAGGAGCATTGGCAATAACATCATTACAACGGTTAATGAGACGATAAAGGATTTCCCAACGGCGTCCCACTTCTCCGTTTGTTGTATATACCGTGAAATTAGAAAGTTCCATAACTTCTGCACGGTCGCCGTCGCTACTGCCTTTGAGAGCATCATCAGTAGAACAGTCACCCACAAAATAGAAGTTCAGAGCATACTCATTCCAAGTATTACGCAACTGCAGATAAGCACCTGTAAGAGCTTCATTTATATCACTTTGCTTCTTATAGAAATTATCACTGGTTGTTTTACCATAGTTGGGTTCATCAAGATCACAACTGCCTAAAGTTAATACTAAGGCAAGAGACATAAAACTTAACAATATTTTTTTCATAATAGTATGTCGTTTAAATGATTTAGAACTGTAAATTAACACCAAACATGAAGGTTCGTGAAGAAGGATAACGTGTAGAATCATAACCCATGTTGAGAGGATTTGTAGCTCCCAAGTCTGGATCAAGACCACTATAGCCTGTAATCGTAAACAAGTTTTGTGCAGATACATAGAAACGGCAACTTGTGATATAACGTAACTTAGCCATTAACTTAGAAGGCACCGTATATCCCAATTGCACATTCTGCAAACGAAGATAAGAACCATCCTCTACCATAAAAGAAGACACACGATAATTGTTGTTGTCATTATTTGTTGTTATGCGTGGGAACTCTGCCTTATCACCTTCCTGTCTCCAAGCCTTGGTATAAGCATCAGCCAAAGCATTCTGATAACCTACTACAGCTAAAGTGCCTCGTGAAGCATTGTAAATATCATTTCCCAATGTTCCTTGGAATGCCATATTCAAGTCAAAGCCCTTGTATTCGAAACCCAGATTGAAGCCATAAATAACATCAGGATTAGGATCTCCTATAAACTGACGGTCATCATCATTGAGAGCTCCAGACTCTGTGAGCTTAGCAAATTTGAAGTCACCAGGATGTGCATTAGGCTGAATCTTATTTCCATCCTTATCCACATAGTTATCTATTTCTGCTTGATTTTGGAAGATACCCAACTGCTTGAAACCATAGAAACGACCGATAGGACCTCCTTCATAAGTGCGACTTACTGCACCTGTAAGATATTCAGAAGACAGCTTAGTCACCTTTGTCTTATAGGTTGAAAAGTTAAGTCCAGCATGATAGTTGAAATCTCCTATGTGGTTATGATAATTAGCCACAAACTCAAAACCTGTATTCTTCAGGTCGCCAGCATTGAAGAAAGGACTATTAGGATAAGCGCCGAAAGAAGGAATAGGCATCTGAAGCAACATATCAGAAGTCTTCTTCACATAGAAGTCCATGCTCAAATCGAGAGAATTGCGCAAAATTGTGAGGTCAATACCAACGTTGGTCTGAGTACTTGTCTCCCACTTGATATCCTGATTACCTTGATAAATAGGTACATATCCCTGACTGAAGCCAGAACCAAACCACCATTGAGCTTCCTTGTTAGTACCAATAAGGGTGAGAGGAGCTGTAGCATCAATACGCTGATTACCATTCTGTCCCCAACCTGCGCGCAACTTCAAGTTGTCAAATACCTTGCCAAGAGAAGAATCCTGGAAGAATTTCTCATTACTGATTCTCCATCCCAAAGACAATGATGGAAAATATCCCCAACGATTGTTCTTTGCGAAACGAGAAGAACCATCGGCACGGAAACTTACGGTAGCTAAGTATCGATTGTCATAAGAGTAATTAACACGTCCCAAATAAGAAAGCATAGAGGTTGTTATCTTATCACCTGAAGTCTGGTCGCCAGAGGTCTGAGCGCTGAGTATACGATATATTTCTTCATTACCCAAAGCATTGCGCTTGAAAGCATTGATACCTTCTGAGCAATTCTTTTCATAAGTCATAGCAACCATAGCATCAAGATGATGCTTTCCAATAGTCTTATTATAGTTCAAACGCTGCTCTACTAAATAATTAAATGTGGTAGAAGTGTTGTTTATCAATTCTGTTTGCGTATTGTACTTGCTTTCACGATTACCTAACATATCATCAGAGAAGGTTGCTGTATAAATAGGCTTAAAACTCTTGAATGTGTCTTGATTACGCTCAAAGCTAAACTGCAAACGATATGAAAAATCTTTTGAGAAATTAATCTTAGCAAAGGCATTTCCGAAAACATTGAACAAATCGTTATGACGATCATTCAACTTTAATATAGATACTGGGTTAGGGTCGAAAGACCACTCGGTAGGAGCCCATTTGTTATATTCATAGTTCTCAGAAGATGGATCCACCAAAGGATTGATAACTGGTGTAAATGGGTCGGCCTTCTGAATAAATTCGAAAGAAGGCAATGCACTGGTATCTCTCTTGCGCATGCTTGCTATATTGATAGTACCTCCCAATGTTACATATTTATTGAGATCGTACTCCTGATTCAAACGAGCATTCAGACGACGGAAACCAGTCTCGATAATAGTTCCTTCTTCGTTGACGAATCCTAAGCTAAGTGCTGTACGTGACTTTTCATTACCTGTGCGAATGCTCAGATTATAGTTTTGATTGAACGCATTACGGGTACACTCTTTCCACCAGTCAGTACTATAACCTTTTTTATACTGATTAGTAAACTTCACTTTATCAAAGGTAGAATTATCACCATATGCCGTCGTGATAAAATCGTAGTACTGGTCACTATTCATCATATCGAGGGCCTTATAGCTACTTCTCACACCAACAGAGGCGTCAAGCGTCACTATTGTTTGCCCCTTGATACCACTCTTGGTTGTTACCAAGATAACACCATTAGAGCCACGAGAACCATAGATAGCACAAGCAGATGCATCTTTCAACACCTCCATACGCTCGATATCTGCAGGATTCAGATTGCTGATATTATCCATAAACTGGCCATCCACAACATAGAGAGGATTATTATCATTGACCGTTCCCAAACCACGAACACGAACCACAGCATCAGAACCAGGCTGACCACTACTTGTACTTACGAATACACCAGCAGCCTTACCCGCCAAGAGATTAGAAACGTTGGATGTTGCATAATTTTTAATATCCTTCTCACTAATAGACGACAAAGCTCCTGTAAGGTCACTCTTTCGCTGTGTACCATAACCTACGACAACTATCTCATTCAAGGCATTATCGGTATCCAATCGAATATCATAATTACCATCCTTAAGAGTTTTCATCGTCGTGGAAGTATATCCCACATAAGATACATTAATCTGGTTTGACTTTACCTTAAGACGATACTTACCATCCAAGTCCGTCACAGTGCCATTATGGGTACCACACTCCATTATGGTGACACCTATGAGTGGTTCTCCGGTATTACGATCATAAACCGTACCCGTAATTGTTTTTTCTTGCTGCGCAAAGGCAGAAGTAGAAACTGCCATGGCAATTAATACTGACAAAAAATGCTTCTTCATAGATTTACGTTTTTAATTAAATGAAATGATTTGATGATTAGCTAAAATTTTTCCATTTTTTATTTTGAGGCGCGTTTTAGCAGGAAGCTCGTAAATAACACGTGCCGACTTAGCAGGTATACTTATTTTCTGACCACTATGCATGTTTCTTGCAACATACTCTTTTGCAACAATATCATAAAGGTCAAAACTCTTACGAGACGAAACATAAGTAACCTGTTGAGCATATTCATAGGGATTGTAATACAAATAGGCAGGATAGTTACGTTGGCTATAGAAATCTGTTGCATTGCAATCTAAGCGCAATATTCCTTTAACATCTGTCGTATCGACAATAGCTCCTAAGATACCTACTGGCGATGTACTGTAAACACTCAGCATGGAGGTTGTTGGATTACCAGCAATCCACTTAGGTCCATCCCCGATAGCAACAGGACTTTTACCCAGTAGTGAGTACTTGCCATAGTCATCAGCCTTGCGCAAACCTTCGTATGCAATATTGTTTTCTGTCAAATCACGATATTCAGGAGCCCACTGATGCTTGGTATCGATGTTTTGTGGGAAGAACAATCGACATGCACTGGCATTATTGAGCATCCATTTTCCTATAGCAGCAGCATACTCTGGAGCGTATTTTACCATAGGAACAAAAGGCCATGCTGGCTTAATACTATTCATCAAAAAAGCATATCCGCCACCATCCGTAATGCTGCCTTGTAAGCCACTTACATCATAATCCCCCCATTTTCCTACGATAATACCCCAACCTGTACGTCCTGTTGGACTCTGACATCCATCAAACACCCAGTCGAGGAGTTTGTGCACATCATACTTTTTTCCTTCAGTTGCATTCAGATAAGCCGCTGTATAACATCCCAATGGAAGCAACGCCTCATAGAAGCGACTTTCCTTTTGTGAGAGCAATGCCTCTGTTGCACTCTTAGCATGCTGCAGATAACGCTTATCCCCAAATTTCTTATAGGCACATAGCAACACATAAGCATGTCCACCTGCAGCATCTTGCTGATATGGGATATGACTACGACCTCCTCTCATCTTTCCATAGTCGAAATAGGAATAATCGTAATTACCAGCTAAAACAGAGTCTGCTTTAGTAAATTGTTCTGCTATACTACGCAGAATCTTTTCTGAGCCATCAACATGAGGAAAAACATCGCTAACCGCATAATACAACGCATTGGGCAACACATCATACCACCAATCACGGCCATAACCGCCTCCTAAATCAGCTACTCGTGGATTTGTATTATTCATCACTATATTCCAACCATTAGCACAATTATAAAAGTTCTGCACCATTTTCACATAGTTATAACCATCTTGGTGAGTCTTATCGATACCAACCAAGCCTGCTCCTAAAATAGCAGCCAAAGAGTTTAGTGATTCATGAAACTCGCCCCCATTGTGCAAAGGACCTTGGCGCACATCACCAAGTGCAGTGTAAAGACCAAAGGTCTCTTGGTCTATATTACGACGTGCGTTATCCTTCCAAATCAGAGGCCCCAATTCACCTTGGTTATTCCAATCAAAGACATAGGCATCAAACGATTTAGCCTTTTCTCGCCAGTTAATCATTTCGTAAGTTTCTGGCATATCAGGCATAGATACTATACGATTTATCTTCACTTGCTTCACCGCATTGCGACTATTTTGGGCATCAACTGGTGCTGTAAAAAACAAGGTTGACAAGATGACACTAATCATCATTTTATTTTTCTTCATAACCATTTTGTTTAGCTAATAGATTTGATTGTTTTGTTATATTATTGGATAGAGGATAGGCTAAGATCTGCAACGCTGACACTATTACTAAAGCATACTTCAGAGCAAAATCTTCAGAGATACAGTAAGCTAATGCAATAAAAAGTAACAAACCAGAGGCTCGACCTATAAACAAACCAACCTCGTGACTCATGATATAGGTATACTCATTTCTGTTTTCCAACTTTGCTACTACATCTATTGTACGCATCATAACAGGGAAATAAGCCAGATCGAACAATGGCTGAAATATGACTTTACAGAGTACAAACATGATGACACCTACTGCCGAAAACAAGATACCATTGGCCAATGTTCCGATAAAAAACACCCATACACTACCAAAGAATATCCACTTACGATCTTGTGGACGAGCTATACGACCTAACACATATACCATAATGGCTGTTATCGCACCACTGATACCTTGAATGAGACCGAGGGCCCCTTCATCGCCAACAAACTTCATTACTAAAATAGCTGGAGCTGTAACTAAAAATCCTTGTACCATACCTTTCAAACTGGCTAAAAGTAACATTTTGCGCCAAAGTACATGAAAGTGTATATGCAAGAACTTTATCTCCTTAGGCATCACAAACTGTCCTTTCCACAAAACAGCACATGCCAATAATGTCAGAAAAAACACACCTATTGTCACAACTTTATAACTCATGCTTACATCAAACAAGAAGCCAAGGATCTCGACTCCACTCATCCCTCCTATAAATGCACCGATAATCAAAGGCACAGTGATAGATGCTACAGAAAAGAAAAATGACTCTAAACCAAAATAATAATTTCGATTTTCATCATTGGTGTTATACAGAGCTAAAAGATATCTATTTGTCCAGAAAAAACCAGATGCTGCTCCCAGACTAAATCCTGCCAGCCCTAAACCGACGAGCCCCAATCCTTGTATATTCATCATTCCTGCCAAAGAGACACCACTCACCAAGATACCAGCCGAATAAAGTGTCTTTACGTTTAAGAATTTCAAAAAGAAACCATTGACCATAGATGTAAATACTACACCTACATACATGGCAAGCTGATAATAGGCCACCATTGCGGGATCATTAGTATCTCGCATAACATAAGCACCAGCAAAGATTTCTACAACTGGAAGCACGAAACCATAAATCATGTTCGTCAGTAGAAGTACTTTCATGTTATGCTCATGCGACTTGAAGAAACGAATTTCGTTCAATATTCCTTTCATCTACTTAAGATTTTAAGCTATTCAACACTTTTTGAATTGACAAATCAGCGAGACATATCACTTCATCGCTCGCACCATAATAAAGATGAATGGTATCACCATCTACAATCTGACCATTACTAAATACTACATTCCCAAAGAAGCCTGTCTGCTCATAAGTTGCTATAGGCTCCATAATAGGCTGCTCAGAACGAGCAAGGACTCGAGTTGGATCGTTCAGATCGAGAAGCATGGCACCTAAACAATATCTATTTTCGGCTGTAGCTCCGTGATATATCTCAAGCCAACCCTCACTAGTCTTGATTGGAGGAGCTCCTGCACCTAAACGAGCGCTATCAAAATGGCCGTTACGGGTTGTTGCTATACATACATGGTTACCCCAATGTACGCGATCTGGCGACTCTGCTATCCACATATAATTGCCACCCAGTTCAGGACTACTTGGACGATGGAAAGCATAATATTTATCACCTATTTTCTCTTCGAACAAAGCACAATCCTTATTATGAGGTGGGAATATCATACCATGATGTCGGAAACTTTTGAAATCTTGCGTTTCGAGCATACCAACACCTACTGCTACTGGTGATACTTCGGTAAATGTTAGGAAATATCCATCTTCCATCGTTGCCACGCGACAATCTTCGATACCAAACGATTCAGAAGGACGACTACCAAATATAGGAGGATAAGCTACATCTTCATGAAAATGTACTCCGTCTTCACTAAATGCTAAGCGAAGATAAGAAAGTGTTGTCAGATAATTCTGACCTTTATATTTGATAACTCGAGGATCTGAAGCATCCAAATCGGGGTCGTTCTTGTCAAATTCTAAGACTTTAAATCCTTCATCTGTATAAATAGGGAAAGATATTTTCCCATCTATCTGTTTCGGACGCTCAGCTACACGTATAACAAGACCTACACGGCCATCCATCATAAATACTCCAGGATTTAGTAAACATGCAATTTCCATACCTTCAATAGCAGGTACGAAATCACATGGCTTCAAAATCGGATTCAGGTTGTTTCTTTTAGTTATGTCCATTGTTTTATATTTTAAAAAAGTTTCAATTGCACTGCAAATTTATATTCTTTGTTGAAAATGGCAGTATATTGCCTTTGCAAAGTTGTATACAGGAATACCACTGAAACTTTTTAACCCATATAGATATATTTTGAACGTACATATACATAATAGACGAGAATATTCGGCTTTTCTTGCATTTTATTCACTATTTATTCTTAACTTTGCATCATCAACAACAATCAAGACATGAAAAGGATTATAAATGTATATACTATTTCCGTTGTGTTATTAATTATAAGCGCTATCGGAATATGCCAAAACCATAAGATAGAGTCTATACATATAGACAACAACAATGGTATGAGCAATAGTTCTGTCAACGTTATTTTCCAAGACTCTCAAGGCATTATGTGGTTTGGAACATGGGATGGCCTCAACAGATATGATGGTCATAAGTTCGAACAATATCTGTCAAAGACCAAAGAATCTACAACTCTCCCCCATCCTGTCATTAGAGACATACAGGAGGAGGACAGTCTACACCTATGGATAACAACAGACGGTGGCATTAGCCGTTTCAACAAAGCAAACGGTGAATCTACTCGTTTTCTATTAGACAGCCCTGTACAACTACATTATGGCGAAAAAGCTTTTAAATGCACTATTGACAAAAAAGGGCATATTGTTGCAAACTATAATACAGGAAAAATATATTTGTATTCAAAGGCATCCCATAGTTTTATGCCCTTACATGTCCCCTATATTCCCAAAGGAGACATAGAATTTCTCAGTTTTGACGCTAATAACAGACTTTGGGTAGCCAACAACAAGCAACTTACTTGTTACAAACTGGAAGGAAATAGTCTAAAAGTAATAAAGACCCATACCATACCACCACACACCATTTCACTACTACGTGGAGGAAAAGGCCATATCTTTGTTCAGACAAAAGAAAAACTACTCCACATAAACAACCAAGGAGAGCTACAAAACACCCAATTAAACTTTAATGAGAAAATACTTTGCATCAGTAAGTCACAGCAAACTATATATATAGGTACAGACCACGGTTGCTATGTTTTGGAGAATGGAAAACGCACATCCCTCCTAAAAGGCTATGCTGTATTTTCTATATATAAAGGTACACAGAACATTCTATGGGCAGGAACAGACGGAAAGGGCATCTATCAATTCTTCGAAAATTCACGTTTCATCCACTCTCCCAAGCTTACCAATATAGAATCTCCTATTCGTGCAATACTCCAAGAAGATAAGACGGTATGGATAGGAAGTAAAGGAAATGGTTTGTCACGTTATCAAATGGTAAACGAAGACAGCATGGTGAACACCCACAATTACGACTTAGGACCAGGAAGAAGCTACAATGCCGTTTTTTCTCTCTGTAAAGGAATTGATGGCAAACTTTTTATCGGTACTGACGGAAATGGACTGCCATTCATTGAAAATAGAAAATTGCAAAAAATGATTTTCAAAAACCCAAAAGACGAAAAGGCCGTTTATTCTGTCTACTCCATACTTCAAGAAAACGATAGCACTCTATACGTAGGAACAAGTGGTAATGGTTTACTCAAACTTACCATCAAAGATAACCTGGTTCTACGCATCAACAAATATGGTTTGTCACAAGGTAGAAACTCTCTTGAGAGCAACATTGTATATAGCCTTGTAAACGATGGTCGTTATCTTTGGATAGGCACTCGAGGAGGAGGCCTGAGCCGTCTCAATAAGGTAAATGGAAAAATAAACACCTATCGTAACAATTCACACGAAAACAATTCTCCAATCTGTGATGACATCATCACCCTACTGAAAGATCACAAGGGACGACTATGGATTGGAACAACCCAAGGACTAAACTACATAGAGGCCAACAACGACCATGTCGTTTTTAAACGACTCAAACCAAGCGTCCATTTAGACAATGCTAACATACATGGTATCGAAGAAGATATATTTCACAACATTTGGATTAGTACAAGCAATGGCATTATACACCTGAACCCAGAAACCCAAAATGCCATCAACTTTTATTATCGAGACGGTTTACAAGGTAACGAGTTTTCGGATGGAGCAAGTTTTTCTGGCTTAAACAAGAATAGAATCTTCTTTGGTGGAACAAATGGCATCAGTATTATTTCACCCTTACAGATGGAGAAGGATGTTTTTATGCCTAAACTTTTACTCTATCAAATTTATGTAGACCAAGAAAAAAAATTCTTTCCTGGCAAGGATATTGTGGTCGACAACAAGACGCATACAATAGAGATTTCGTTTTCCGTCCTCGACTATATAGACAACGACCGCTGCGATTTATCATATTCGTTAGAGCGCGATGGATGGTTCCAAAACAAGGATATATCTTGGACACAAGTTGGAGAAAGCAAGAAAATTATTCTCAGTAAACTTTTTCCAGGACATTACACGCTACACGTAAGACAAAGTAACTCTACTCATATTTGGGCAAACCAAACGCTCGATATTCCCATACAGGTAACTTTTCCCCTGTGGGCAAGATGGTGGACTATCCTTTTGTACGCAATTGTCATTTTCCTTATTATAAGATACATTTTCCATATCAAAAAAGTACACATGGAGATACGCCACGAGGCAGAGATGGAACATCGTAAGTTGCAAAGCCGTGAGGATATCCATCAAGCCAAATTGCGTTTCTTTGGCAACGTAGCACGTAAATTTACCAACAATATGACGCAAATCTATGCCGACATTTCCAAACTAAAAATATCTGAAGAAGGAAAAGATAGCCTCAAATATGTCAATCGTATTGATGCGAATATACAACAAATGAATCTACAAATTCGACAACTGGCTGACATCAAGAAGGCAGAAACTAACGACACCGAAATTATTACAGAAGAAATTGATTTGATGGATTCTATCAAATATGCTTTCGATGATTTCTCAACAGATATCAACAACAAAAAACTTAATCTGATTATAGCCAACCGCTATAACATCGCCAACACCATTACAGACAAAAACCTACTCACCAAGGCTTTACATAACTTATTAAGCTACATCATAGCTAATACATTCAATGATAGTTCCGTAGAGGTCACACATCATTGGGAGGAAGCATGCTGGAATATCACATACACATACAATGGCATTTCACCCACAGAAAAAGAACTGAACATCATCTTCAATCGCTATAAAGCATTAGAAAATTTCGAGAACAAACTCTCTGATGGCAAAAACGACAATGTCATCAGTTTAACAGTTTGCAACGATTTATTACAACGAATCAATGGACACTTAAAGATAGAAAAAATCTGCGAGACTTCTACCAGTTGTACGCTTGTAATACCAAAACTCAAACTGTCTGAAAAGAAGAAAGAAGAGCATCTCGTAACAGACTCGCTCACTCAAATCATTAACCACAAAGACAAAACGGTACTGATTATCGAAAAGGACGAAACTATGCAACGACTCATGACCGATACCTTACAACTACAATATAACATCTTGCACATTGATAACGAGGATGATGCTCAAAAAATGTTTGAAGCCAACACGATAGACATTATTATCTATGATCCTGCTAACAACAACTATGACTTTATAGACCAACTGCAAACAAACAAAGCTTCAAAAAACATTCCTCTCATCTTCGTTTCAACAGAGAGTGAAAAAGACACTCATGTTGATATCATTCAGAGAGGAGCAAATGCTATCATCGAAAAGCCTTTCCGTACAGACTATCTCAAAGCTATCACCGACCGCACTTTAGCTGAGATGCAACGTATGTTAGAATTTTCAGAAACATCTGCTGCCTACATACAGAAATACGACTCTAAGGAATTTTCTGAAAACGACAAAAAATTCTTGCAAGATGCCATAGATGTACTCAAAGCTCATTATGAAGATGAAGATTATTCGCTCGACAAATTGGCAAAAGACTTATTGGTAAGCCGCACTCAACTATATCGCAAACTGAAAATGCTGATTAATACAACTCCTAACGATTTTATCACCAACTACAGAATGCAGCAAGCTGAGAAAATGCTGAAATCCAGCAATCAAACTATTTCAGAAATTATCACTAAATGTGGCTTTCGCAATCGAGCTTTCTTCTATCGAGAGTTTACACGTAAACATAACTGCTCACCCAAAGACTTCAGAAATAAAAAAGAAATGACAACTTGACATACAAAAAAATAGAGTCGATATTTAGGGATTGATATTGAATTCTCGGAATTAAACGACAATCCCTATATAACACTGGCTATCAAATCGTTAGGTTTGTTTAGACTAATTTGCGACCATCCCTAATTAATTATGGTTCGTGCCCACACGTACGTAAAATTTATTTTTTATAAAAATGTATCAAAGTATCATTTTTGATGTTCAGCATCGTTATATCTAATTGATATATTAGCAGTTGCCGGCAATGAGACTTTTCGAGAAATATGATGAGAAGTATCACAGAAGTATCATAAAAGTCGCATTTTTAGCGAAAAAATATCATTTTCGATGCAACATTTTGCCATATTCCACGTTATTAAGATAATCAATTATTAACTTAATACCCAATAACACATGGACGAAAAAGAACTGCTGAGAAAAGCTTTTGAGTATGGCGAGGTGCCAGGCATCATCACCTACTGCTTCACCGAACTTTGTCCGATGAAAAACAACTGTATCCACTATCTCGCCTCGCTCTACAAGGACAACGACACCAAGCGGGGCCAAGCCATCTTCCCCGATGCCTTGAAAGACGGAAAATGCGAGTTCTTCACCCCACTGCGTATCGTGAAAATGGCCTGGGGATTTGACAGGCTCTTTGCCGATGTGAAGGTGAAGGACGCTCCCCTGCTCCGCTCTGAGATGAGAAGCTACCTCGGCAGCAAGGGACAGTACTACCGATATAAGCTGGGGCAACTGAAACTCGTGCCCGAACAGCAGGAATACATCAAGCAACTCTTCGCTCGCTTCGGTTACAAGGATGTGGATTTCGAGCACTTCGCCGAGGAAATCGACTTCACGAATATATGATGAAGAATCCTGCCACCCATGGTTTCTCCGTGCCCACTACATGTTCCCTTACGGACCGACGGACGGGCATCGACTGAACAAGCCTTGGGCACACACTGCCAACCCAGCGGGCAACGAGTGCCCAGACGGAGAGCCCACTTTTGGGCACTATACTTTCAATTTCCTACAAGCTTTCAAAAAAACATAATGAAGATTACAATCGTACACAACGACAATAAGAAGCAACTCCTCGTCAGCACAAAGACGATGGAGAAACTGCTGGAGCGCATCGCCAAGGACGACAGCAAGCAGAGCGTAACCCGATTCCGAGACTACGCCGCCAACATTGACGAAGACTACCGTTTCTACAAGGACATGCCTACATGGATGCACATCTATCCTGCCGCCGAGTTTGCGAAGGACGAGAACTGCAACCTGAAGATGAAGACTTGTAATGGCATCCTGCTCCTCAAGTTCAACAACATCACCGACCCCGACGGCACGGAAGGCGTGAAGCGTTCGGTCGCCATCCTGCCCTCCACCTTTGCCGCACTGGAAAGTGCTGACGGAAAGAGTGTTATCGTGCTGGTAAGATTCACCAACCAGAACGACAAGCTGCCTACTTCCGAGCCTGAGGCGGAGCAGCTATATCGCATCGCCTACCAACAGATCCACCCCATCTACCAAGCCGTGGTCAAGGCATCGCTCACCATCGGTACTCAGGTTGCTTCCGTCGAGGCTTCCTCAGCCATGTCGAATGAGCCTTCGCTGCACAACAGTTTCATGATGACACTGGATGCCCACCCTTACTACAATGCCAAGGCGGTGGCGATGAGGATAGACAGTCATTACCGCACGGAAGGCAACGACCTGCAAGCCGATCCCGAAGCGAAAGGAAAGGCAAGGAACGAGGACATGGACTGCAAGGACGAGAAAAACGACATCGCAAGCATGATGCAGCTGTTGAGAAGCCAATACAACTTCAGATACAACTCGGTGATGAAATACGTGGAATACCAGCCGAAGGAGAAAGGATGGTATGGATTCCGACCCGTGGAGCCGAGGGTGATGAAAAGAATGACGCTCGAAGTACAGTTGGCAGGATTAAAGGTGAGCATCAAGGACGTGAGGAATTTTCTGGAGTCGGACTACATCAAGAATTACAATCCGATAGAAGAGTATCTCTATCTGTGCCACAACAAGTGGGACGGCAAGGACCACATCCGTGCCTTGGCCCGCACCGTTCCCACCAACAATCCATACTGGGCAGACTGGTTTTACACGTGGTTTCTCGGCATGGTGGACCAATGGCGTGGATACACGCATCGGCAGTACGGCAACTCGGTGGCTCCGCTCCTCATCTCCAAACAGGGCTTCAACAAGAGCACTTTCTGCCGCCGCCTCTTGCCGCCCGAACTGCAATGGGGTTACAGCGACAACCTGATTCTCTCGGAGAAACGACAGGTGTACCAGGCGATGGCGCAGTTCATGCTCATCAATCTTGACGAGTTCAACCAGATTTCGCCACAGGTACAACAGGGTTTTCTGAAGAATCTCATCCAGTTACCTACGCTGAAATACAAGCCGCCGTACGGAAGTCACGTCATGGAGTTTCCACGCCTCGCCTCCTTCATCGCCACGAGCAACATGAACGACATCCTCACCGACCCTTCCGGCAACCGCCGTTTCATCGGCATCGAGCTGACGGGGCCCATCGACGTGAGTGTCCGCCCCAACCACCAGCAACTATTCGCCCAGGCGCTTGTGGCGTTGGGCAATGGCGAGAAGTGTTATTTCGATGCTGAGCAGGTGAAGCTCATCATGCAGAGCAACTGCCAGTTTGAGGTGGTTCAGCCGATAGACCAGTATTTCCGTCTCTACTTCGAACCTGCCGACGACGAGAAGGAAGGTGAGTACATGACGGCCGCCGAGATTTTCGACTTTCTGAAAAAGCAGATAGGTTCGTCGCTGAAAGTAAACAGCTTGATGGGATTCGGACGAAAATTGGCTAACATGACGCAACTGAACCACAAGCGTTTCGCCGATGGAATGAAATATCTGGTAAAGAAAAGATAAATCAGCCTAAAATGAGACTTCCATGATACTTTTATGAGACTTTTCGGATTTTGTTCCGAAAAGTCTCATTTATTATATATACCTATCTATCAATGCATTGCGAAAGTTTCAAAAGCCAATAATGATACTTTGATACTTTTCTTTCAAAAAAAACATTTACGGGCAAGAGATCAGCATCCTAAGTAAACCATAAGTCCACCCAGTACGATATACAACACGGCGTATGGGATGGCGGAACGGAGGATCTCGCCGTCCTTACCCTCCATGTCGCATGAGGCAGTGGCGATGGCGATGCTCTGCGGACTGATCATCTTTCCACCCGTGGCACCTGTGGTATTGGCGGCAACAAGCCAGTTGCTTTGACTTCCCTCCACCCCGAAGAAAGTATCAGTGCCCGTCATGCCGAGCTGGTTGGCAACATGAGCCTGGAGCTTGGCGAAGAGAATATTGGATGAAGTATCAGAACCCGTTACGAAGGTACCGATGGCACCAATCATCGGAGCTACCAACGGATAGAAATCACCCGTCACAGCCACCAAGCCCGAGGCGATGGAAGTAATCATACCCGAATAGTTCATCACGCTCGCCAAGGCTATCAGCGAACAGATGGTAACCACCGTCTTGCGCAAGTTCACCGTGGTTCGAGCCAAGATGACCATCAGTCGCTTGAAGCTCAACCCCTGTACCAATCCACCGATCGTAGCACCCAGGAAGAGCATCAACCCCGCATTCGAAATCCAACCGAACTTAAAGGTACTGCCCAGCACCGGCAGATGAACGGCACTCACCAAATGCGTCTTCAGGAAGGCGTTGACTGGAGGACAGAGCGCACCCGACACCAAGATAAACACCAATATAAAGAGGTAAACACTCCATGCCTTGAAGCTCTCGGCACAAGAGAAGGTCTCCTGTTTCTGCACCTTGCTCTTTCTCGCAAACACCTTGGCATAAACGATGATGGCAGCAATGGCGGCGATGGAGCCTATGATGGCAGGAGTCTCCGAACCGAGATAATAGCCGCAGACGAACTGCACCGCCACTGAAATCATTCCCACCCAAAGGGATATGATGAGATTCTTGACGAGATTACGTCTGTCGGTAAGGGTAAGGATGATGAAAGGCAGGATGATGAAGAGCGGAGACAACTGGATGATGGCGAACGCCGATGTCTCGCAAATCTGCGCCACCGATGCCGAGCCGCTATCCGCCACCTCATTGCAGAGCGTGGTGACAGGCACGCCGACGGCACCAAATCCCGTTGCCACCGTGTTGCCTACCAAGGACACCAAAGCCGAGAACATGGGTTTGAATCCCAGTCCGATGAGGATGGCGGCAGGTATCGCCACCGCCGTTCCAAAGCCAGCCATGCCTTCGAGCAATCCGCCGAATCCCCAGACGAGCAACAGCACAAGCAATCCCTTGTCGTCGGTAATCAAAGTGAATTGCTTCTTGATAACCTCTATCTGCTTGCTTTCCACCAATATATTATAGCTATAGATAGCCATCAGGATGATAATGAGGATTGGGAACACCGCCTTCAGCAGACCTTCCACCACTGCCCATCCCGTCAGGGCGATGAGGCTGTCCCCCGCATGTTCTGGGGCTATCATCCCCAATGGAGAGGCGGCGAAAAGAGCCAGCAATACAGTTACTACGAGTGTCAGCAAGGCGCTCTTATGTCCTGCCATCTTGAAGCCGAGCATCAAGACGAAGAGCAACACAATAGGTACAATAGAAATAATAGATGCCATAAGTTATTCAGATTTTATGTTTTTGCGTGCAAATATAACAATTTTCTTTGAAAATAGAATATATTCTTTTTAAAGAAATAAGTATTTTTACTCATAGTATCTATTATTAGTTGATTATTAATACTATACGCTCTAAACGGTAAAAAGTGGCAATATAGGTTCTATATTGATACGAAATGGATAAAGATTTAACGTTTTTAACTTTCTGTCACACCGAAATTGCAAAAATGTGGGCAATGTGGGATGGTTTAGTAGTCATTCCAAATGTTTTTATAAACGGAATTTTGCCATATACCTATAAAAAGCAAAAGACCCGCCCTGGTTCGCTGTTCAAATGGGAAGCGTGGCGGATTCTGTTGCTGCAAAGATACGAATAATCATTGATAATACAAACTTTTTAGAGTACTTTTTTTGATATTAGTATCTCATTTTACACCGCAAAGATAATGATTTTATCCCGAAAGCCAGCACAATGGAAAAACTGCGTTACCAAGAAAACACGCTGAAAAAAAAGGAGCCGGCTTCATGTGGCAACGCAAGCACTTTTGATCAACAACGCAAGTACTTTCGATTGCCATAGAAGCCGGCTTCGTTTTAGGGGTTATTTCCCTCTCCTATTCATCCCATGTTGTCCAGGGGTTGTAGGGCTTTGCCATATCGGCAACACTGCCGTTGCCGTTGTCTACATTTTCGCTTACTGATGAAATTCCACCCACATAAGTGCCACTCTCATCTTTACGAACTTGGTTTTGGTCGTAAATGCCAGGCGAGCCGGCAATGAAATGCTCTGTCTCCATCTTCACCAATATCATGGTTGGCTTGTTGTATATCTTTTTCATTTTCTCTTCTCCTTTTACTGTTATTTTTACATCATTTTTCCGTCGTGTGCATTCACTGCACACTCTTACTTACGGAGATATTTTCTGCCGTTGCGTACCACGATGCCCTTGTAAGAAGCATCCACACGCTGTCCGCTCAGATTGTAAACCTCGGCTTGCTTAGAGGCTTCCTCTGCCGAAATGTTGCTGATGCCTGTTGTCGAAGCTGCCATCACTGCCACATGAATCTTGGCGTTGGTGTTATTGTTATTGCTTGCAGCCTGTGCTGCTTTGTTGTTGTCCTTATTCCAGTAAGGGAAATAGAAATAAGCACGCATTCCGTTGAACTGAAGAGTAGAAGTGGCAGGCAGATATTTCAGATAATTTCCAGTCGCTGTGCTGATGTACTGATACTTCTGGCTGCCGTTATCAGAAATAGGAGTCGTTGTAAGCTTACCATCCGTACCATCTGTATACTTCTTACGACCATACAAACCACGGAAATAGAATTCGCCGTTCACAATGTTGTCGCTATACGAAGCCTTCACCTCGTAAGGAGACTTAACGGTGATTGTTTTCTTTCCGACAGGTGCATAATATTTAGGATCTGCGGTTTTGAGATCTTCAGGAGTTTTGTTCTCTGAACCTGGAATAGTCTGTGTACAATATGTCTGTGTACCCGATGCCTGCATCAGATAAGGAACACCTGCCTTAATAGTAAGCTCTGTATCTGCCAGTTTGGTAAAGGAAAGCACACCTTTATCGCTTACCTGTCCTGCCCATTGCTGAGCGGACTCATCGCTTGTCATAGGTTTGGCAAGGGCTGTAAGCTCACAGCCGAAAGCATCTTTAAATTGTTCTTTTGTCAAGTCGAAAGGCAGACAGATTGTATTCCACGCATCTGCATTACTAACCAATTTCGTACGATGCACATAGACATCTACCTCACCGTCAAAAGCACCCTGCGAAGCCAAGTATTCTACACGATCCTCAACGTCATTCTCATCAAGATAAATCTTGTTTACCTTAAAGAAATTGTCCTTCAGTACTATGAGTTTTGACTCACTGTCGTTTCGCTTAATCAAAATGCCCTCGAAGGTTCCGCTGGTGCCTACATAGTCATCGATGTTAATGTTGGGCAACTGCGAACAGCTAAAGTAAATACGTTTATCTCTATAATCAGTGCCCGTACCAGTATTTTCATCCTGTACCAAATAGTATTCATTGTTAGTTCCCTTCTTAATGGTTCCTGGAACCTGGATAACCGTATTCAGATAGGGACCATACGAAGCATTAACCGTATTTCCATCAGCATCATTGTTTTTTGCAATAGTATTCACATCTGAGACAACTGAAACAGGATAGACTGCCGCCTTAGTTCCATCTTCACTTGCCTCACCATCACGATTTATGGTAGTAAGAGTCGTTTGATAAGATTTTCCGTCAATTGAAACTGAATTGAACAGAGAACCGAAATACGGCATACCTTTCTCACCCTCATTGTAGTCTCCTATGATAGAACCTGTTATCTTGCTACCAATTTTCAAATTCCATTCAGGGTACAAATTCCTACCTTTTTCATTATTAGGCGAAATCCATAGACCATAATTGCTATTATCAACAACAAAAAATGAATTGACGAATTTTGTTGGTTTGATCTTTTCGTCTCCATTTTTCATCACAGCCACTACGGTTGCCTCATTAAACTGGATAACAACATCATTCAATGTCTTATCAGAAATAGTCTGAGCAGCATCGCGCAATTCCTTAATAGAGTTAAAAACCTTCTGCGAGGTTGGGGGGGGTCTGAGCCCAAGCCTGTCCTGTGGTGAGGATGATGATACCGATCAGCATCCATAATCGAGATAGAATTAAACGTTTCATTTTAGTTACAGTTTTAGTGGATTATTTTGAGTATATATTTATTTTTGCGAATTACCTTTTCCCAGATGAACGTTTTTAAACGTATATCTTCTTTCACAGGGGCAAAATTAGTAAAAAATTCAAAACGTTATCTTTTTGCATATCATTTTTTCGCAATTAATTACGAAAACGTTTACGATAGCCACCTTTTTCTTACATTCTTCCAACGAACTTAACTCCCATCTTACTTTTTATTACCATTTTCTTCATTTATACATAAAAAAGACAGAAAGCAAATCTCCACATCCCCTATATATAATAAGGTGTAAAGGGAGAAAAAGAGGGTAAAAACAGTCATATACCACAAACGTGGTAGTAAGAATGCCACTATTATGCGATTTCATAACTCATTTTTTCGCCGTACCTTTGCATCGTCAATCAGAAGAAAGACAAACCTCTCTTCCGAACGACAAGAAAAGAAACGCGTAAGCGAATAATAAACAGCATATCAACAATAAAAAAGAAAGGACATAATTATGAGTACAGAAAAGAAACTTCGCTTTGAGACACTTCAGTTGCACGTAGGTCAGGAAAATCCAGATCCAGCTACCGACGCTCGTGCGGTGCCAATCTATCAGACAACAAGTTACGTGTTCCGCAACTCTCAGCACGCTGCCGATCGTTTCGGACTCCGTGACGCAGGAAATATCTATGGTCGATTGACCAACTCTACTCAGGGTGTATTCGAAGACCGTGTGGCTGCCCTCGAAGGCGGTGTGGCTGGTCTGGCTGTAGCTTCTGGTGCTGCCGCTGTTACCTACGCTCTGCAGAACATCCTTCAGAATGGCGACCACATCGTTGCTGCCGACAACATCTATGGTGGTACTTACAACCTCATCACTCATACACTGACCACACAAGGTGTAACCTACACCATCGTGGATCCCCGTAACTTCGAGCAGGTAGAGGCAGCCATCCAGGACAACACCAAGGCACTCTATGCAGAGACCTTCGGAAATCCTAACTCAGATGTGACCGATATCGACAAGTTGGCAGAGATTGCTCATCGCCACAACATCCCATTGATTATCGACAACACCTTCGGCACTCCATATCTCATCCGTCCTATCGAGCACGGAGCTGACATCGTGGTTCACTCAGCTACCAAGTTCATCGGCGGTCACGGTTCATCTCTCGGTGGCATCATCGTAGATGGCGGTAAGTTCGACTGGAAGGCAAATGCCGACAAGTTCCCTACTCTCGCCAAGCCAGACCCATCTTATCATGGTGCCGTATTCGCAGATGTAGCCGGAGCAGCAGCCTTCGTAACCCGAATCCGTGCGGTCATCCTTCGTGATACCGGTGCAACCATCTCTCCATTCAATGCCTGGATTCTTCTTCAGGGCTTGGAGACATTGAGCCTCCGTGTAGAGCGTCACGTTCAGAATGCATTGAAGGTAGTAGAGTATCTGGAGAACAACCCTAAGGTGGCTAAGGTTAATCACCCAGCCGTTCCTTCTCATCCAGACCACGAGCTTTACAAGAAGCTCTTCCCTAACGGCGGTGGTTCTATCTTCACCTTCGATATCAAGGGCGGCGAGAAAGAGGCATGGGAGTTCATCGACCACCTGCGCATCTTCTCTTTGCTGGCTAACGTAGCCGACGTGAAGTCACTGGTTATCCACCCAGCTACAACCACTCACTCCCAGCTGAGCCCAGAGGAATTGGAGGAGCAGCACATCTATCCTTCTACCGTTCGCCTGAGCATCGGTATCGAGAACATCGACGACTTGATTGAGGCACTCGATGAGGCATTCAGCTACGTAAAGTAAATATTATTAATGATTTAAATTAGAGTACAGTTATGGCAAAGATATATAAGCAGATTACTGATTTAATCGGTAAGACCCCATTGGTAGAATTGGGTAAGTATTCAGCATCCAAGGGTTTGGAGACTCCTGTGATTGCTAAGGTAGAATTCTTCAATCCTGGTGGCAGCGTAAAAGACCGCGTAGCCCTCGCCATGATAGAGGATGCCGAGAAGAAAGGCATATTGAAACCAGGAGCCACCATCATCGAGCCTACCAGTGGCAACACGGGTGTAGGACTGGCATTGGTATCTGCCGTGAAGGGCTACCACCTCATCCTCACCATGCCCGAGACGATGAGTATTGAGCGACGCAACCTGGTAAAAGCTTATGGTGCAGAGGTAAGACTGACCAGTGGTAAAGACGGAATGACCGGTGCCATCAAGGCTGCCGAGGAACTCCGCGACTCCATCCCCGGCGCTGTCATCTTAGGACAGTTTGTCAATCCTGCCAACCCAGCCAAGCATTACGCCACTACAGGTCCTGAAATTTGGGAAGACACCGACGGCAAGGTAGACATCTTCGTGGCAGGTGTAGGAACAGGCGGCACCGTATCGGGTATTGCCAAATACCTGAAGGAGCAGAACCCTGACGTGAAGGTCATCGCCGTAGAGCCAGCCACATCGGCAGTTCTCAATGGTAAGCAGAGTGGTCCTCACAAGATTCAGGGCATCGGTGCCGGCTTCGTGCCAAAGACCTATTCTTCGGAATATATCGACGAAGTGTTCGACGTACAGAACGATGATGCCATCAAGGCTGGCCGCGACTTGGCTCAGACCGAAGGCATCCTGGTGGGAATCTCTTCTGGTGCTGCAGCCTTTGCTGCCACCGAGATTGCGAAGCGTCCAGAGAACAAGGGCAAGAAGATTGTGGCGCTGCTCCCCGATACAGGCGAGCGATATCTAAGCACTGTACTCTATGCTTTCGAGGAGTATCCTCTGTAATTCACAATCGGATATTTCTGAAAAAGCAAAATCTATCATAATTTCCCCAACCAGCTTTCATATAGCGGGTTGGGGATTTTCATTTCCCAGAACTTCATATATATATTTGCAAATGCGATACCACCGCCCTAACTACCTATTTTTATATAGTTAGGGCGGTGCTATCGCTAAAATTCGAGATCATTTACCGCATAGAGCGGTACATTCGTAACCCAATCTTCCTGCTGATAATCATTCATGGAGATGCGATAGGCCTTCTTTGACTGGTTGTCTGCAACAAACTGGCGCAGGCTCTTTGCCTTGACATTCGTCTCGGCTTTCACCTCCAACGGAACAATCTCATCCTCCTCATCCTGGAGCAGGAAATCAATCTCCTGAGTACTGTTGGTCTTGGCATAATAATAGGGTTCATACCTGAGAATGAGCTGCTGCAAAACATACTGTTCCGTCAACGCACCTTTAAACTCGGTAAAAATACTGTTGCCAGCCACAATTGTCGTTGCCTTGAGATTAGACATCGCACCTAAAAGCCCGACATCCAGGACGAAGATCTTGAAGGCCGCCCGGTCTTCATAACTGGCAAGCGGCAGTCGGGGAGCCTTTACATTATATACCTTATATATCAGTCCGGCATCCAGCAGCCACTGCAAGGCCAACTCATACTCCCGGGCTCTTGCTCCCTCACGCACCACTCCATAGATAAACTTCCTGTTTTCCTTACTCAACTGGGCTGGCAAGGATTTCCACAAATCAGTAATACGGGGAATAATTTCCGATGGAGCATGCTTAGACATATCCCTCTGATAACTGTTCAGAATGTCCTTCTGTATGGCTCTCACCTCTTTCCAGTCACGATTCTGGCTAAAGCTCAATACGGCTTCAGGCATGCCTCCCACATAGTAATAATACTTTAAGAGTTCCTGAAACTTGGGAGCAAACATCGTTATCATATTCCAATCTTTCATTTGCAGCAGCTGCGCCAGATTCTTCTCCCCCATAGCCATCACGAACTCGATAAAGTTCATTGGATAGAGAGGGAGAAATTCCACCTTACCCACAGGAAAAGATTCCCCCTGATGCAGTTCGATACCCAGAAGAGAACCTGCAGCTATGACATGATAGCCCGGTGCATTCTCTGCAAAATATTTGAGAGAAGTAACAGCATGAGGGGCAGCCTGAATCTCATCCAGGAATATCAGCGTTTCGCCCTCTGTGCAGGTTACATTCGTTGCAGCCCCAATAGCTGTAAGAATTCTAGGGATATTGAAGTCCTGTTCAAAGAGATTCTGCAGAATCTTCATCTCTTCAAAGTTCACATACGCCAGCTGCTTGTAATTCTGGCGGGCAAACTCCTTCACCAGCCAAGTCTTTCCCACCTGTCTGGCACCCTCAACAATAAGAGGTTTACGATATTGTTTATTCTTCCATTTCAGAAGTTCATTGATAGCTAATCTTTCCATAATCCGTATCTTTAAATCACATTTTATGAGGGAATAATCACTCTCCCGCCCACATTTTATGGGGGAATAACACTACAAATATACACATTTTATGAGGGAATCCTGCAACTTTCCCACACATTTTATAAAAGAGCACCCACTTTTTAACTTATTTTAAAGAAAGCCTCCCCTATCTCATAGAGGCTGTATCAGTCATGAAAACGGACTTTTTTTGGGGGGATAGCACTATCACTCTATAACCCAATCTATCCAATTTTCAGGTGTCACGATGCACTTATCTTTCACCTGATAAGCAGAAAGGAAAGAAGCAGGGAACTTTGTATTGGTACGCTTAGGATTCCACTTCATCTCAAACAAAGAAAACTGACCATCACACTCCTCCAGATAATCAATCTCCTGCTGCTGGCTGGTACGCCAAAAATAGCTGTTTACATATCGTCCAGCATTTTGATTAGCCTTCATTCGCTCACTAATGAAGAAGTTTTCCCACAAAGCCCCCACATCCTGCCTGAGAGCAAGAGGTGCAAAATTCTGCAAGATGGCATTACGTATTCCATTATCATAAAAGTAGAATTTCTTAGCACGTTTCAACTCCGTACGTAAGTTACGACTAAAGCCATTCAACTTGAATATGATATAACACTTTTCGAGCAAATCAATGTACTTCTCTACCGTTTTATTATCTGTTCCTACGGTCTGCGCCAACTCATTATATGAAACTTCACTTGTAACCTGCAGAGCCAAGGCTGTAAGCAGTTTGGACAACAGGACCGGGCGCCGAACACTTTCCAAATTCAACAAGTCCTTATACAGATAACTGTTAGACAAATTATACAGCAACTCCTTTGCATCCGTCTCATGATTCATGATATCTGGATAAGAGCCATAAATAAGCCGATTCTCTAATGTTTGTTTTACGTTAAGCAGTCCATAAGCCTTCATCAGTTCCCCTGTAGAAAAAGGGAAAAGATGGTACTCAAACTTGCGTCCTGTCAAAGGTTCGTTGAGCTTATTCTGCAATTCAAAAGAGGAGGAACCTGTCACCAAGAGTTGTACTTTTGGGAAATTATCCGTGATTCGTTTCAAAACCATACCGATGTTCTCTACCCGTTGAGCCTCATCTATCACAACAATAAGGTTGGTGCCAATAAGCAGGCGCAACTCTGATGAATTTGCCTTTGCCAACAACTCCCTTACTTCCGGTTCATCGCAATTCAACATAAGAGTAGGTTCATCACGATTTTCGAGCACCATTTCAAACAGCGTACTCTTACCTACTTGTCTGGCACCAATCACGATGATAGCCTTCCCTGAAAACATCCGAGTTTCAATTGTATCTTGTATTTGACGACGTATCATAAATTTTCTTCTTAGTTATGAATACTATTCTTTTGGGCACAAAGATAAGAAAAAATGACGTAAATCCCAAAAAACATACTAAGTTTTAGGATTATAATCCCAAAATTCATACTAATTTTTGGGATTAGGGCAATTTTCAACGTTTTCATCTATCTTCATCCCCTATCTCATAGAGGAAGGACACCTTTACGCAACGGGCTACATGGAAGGAAAAAACAGCTAAGGAGGTGCGGACGACAGTACTTTTTATGCACATAAAAGCATAAAAAAAACTTTCATCATGCTCTTTTCTGCTGCAAATTCTGTATTTTTGCAGCCAGAACAAGTTTATTACAGACATGCAGACAAGCAAATATCTATTGGCCAACGAACGCGACAAAGAATGGGGACTCACCGTGAGCACCATAGGGTACGAGATGATCGAGCCGGGAGAATCCTATCCCACAAAAGGACATGCCGACGGCTATTACTTCGACCTGAAGAAGGGACGCGAGCTCGATGAATACCAGTTGCTCTACCAACCCGAGGGAGAAGGCGTGTTCCAGTCGGCACATATCGCAGAGACACCTATCAAGGCCGGTGACATATTCCTGCTCTTTCCTGGCGAATGGCACACTTACCACCCCTGTCCTGAGAAGGGATGGCACAGCTATTGGATAGGCTTCAAAGGCAAAAACATCGACGACAGGGTGAAGGCAGGATTCCTTTCACCCGAGAAACCTATTTACCATGTTGGGTTCAGCAACGACATACTAAGCCTCTACAAGGAGGCTTACCACATAGCACAAGAGGAGGCCGCCTACTCGCAGCAAACATTGGCAGGAATCGTCAACCACCTCATCGGCATGATGTATTCTCTGGAACGCAACATCATCCTGAACAAGAACACAGCCCATGTGGATATGATCAACAAGGCCCGACTGCGCATACGCGAATCCTTGGAGAGCGACCTCACCATACAGAAGATAGCCGAAGACCTGGGGGTAAGCTACTCATCGTTCCGAAAACTCTTCAAGGAGTTTACAGGCATCGCTCCTGCCATGTATCAGCAAGATCTCCGACTGCAAAGAGCTAAGGAACTGCTCTCCACCACCGACGAGAGTATCAAGGAGATAGCCTACAGACTCAACTTCGAGTCGCCCGACTATTTCTCATCGAAGTTTAAGAACCAGACCGGTCTCAAGCCCTCTGAGTTTCGCAATAAAATGAGATAACAGCACCTGCGAACCCCAGAAGAGCATTCTTCGCAAGAAAAGAAGAAAGGAGAAACAAAGAGCTGAAGAAAGGAGAAAGCAAAGAAAAGGCAACCTGTCACTACGACAAGTTGCCTTTTTTTATTTCATCGACTCAAAAGAGTCAGTTTACACTGCATAGAGGAAAGTGCGGATAAACCAGTAGCTTACGATACCAGCCAAATAGCCCACGAAGGCAATCCAGGAAATGTGCTTCATGTACCAGCCGAAGGTGATCTTCTCCAAGCCCATGACAACCACACCAGCAGCACTACCGATAATCAGCATAGAACCACCGACACCAGCACAGTAAGCCAGCAACTGCCAGAAAATTCCGTCAACAGCCATATCGCCTACAGCTGCCACAGGATACATACCCATACAGCCTGCTACCAAAGGCACATTGTCCACAATACTTGAAAGTACACCAATGATACCTGTTACGAGGTAGTGATTGCCGTCGAAGGCAACATTCAGTCCCTGACCTAAAGCTGTCAGTACGCCGATTTCTGCCAGACAAGACACAGCCATCAAGATACCGAGGAAGAAGAGAATGGTGCTCATATCCACACGAGAGAGCAACTTGGTTACTCGCTTCTGTGTACCCTCAGCATCCTGTCCGCGATGCAAACTGCGATAGAACACCTCGGTAGCAGTCCACAGCACACCCAATACCAAGAGGATGCCTACGAATGGAGGCAGGTGGGTAATGCTCTTGAAGATAGGAACGAAGATCAAACCGCCAACACCCAACCAGAACACAGCCTTGCGCTGACCTTCTGTGAAGTCGCTTACAGAAGCATTCTGCTGGGCAGAAACCTCAGGCATCACGAGTTCGCCCTTCAGCATGGTCTGAAGAATCAAGGCAGGTAGAACCATGGAAACCACAGATGGGATGAAGATCTCGGCGATCACACCAGCTGCGGTTATCAGTCCCTTGTTCCAAAGCATGATGGTGGTAACGTCACCGATGGGCGAGAAAGCGCCACCCGAGTTGGCTGCAATGATGACAAGCGAGGCATATATCATACGGTCCTTGTGGTCGGTAACGAGCTTACGCAGAATCATAATCATCACGATACTGGTAGTCAGGTTGTCGAGGATGGCAGAAAGGAAGAAGGTAAGGAAGGCTATGCGCCACAGCAGAGCACGCTTCGACTTTGTCTTCATCACCTTGCGAACCCAGTTGAATCCGCCATTTTGGTCTACTATCTCTACGATTGTCATGGCTCCCATCAGGAAGAAGAGGGTCGTTGCAGTATCGCCCAGGTGTTCCTGGATAATACCCGTCACCTTTTCTACCATTCCTGCAGCGCCACCTGTATAGTCAGGGTGCATCATCTGCAGATACTGCATAGGGTCAATCATGTAGAGTGTCCAGCACCCCACGAGCATGAGCAAGGCTATCGCAGCCTTGTTTACCTTCGTCAGGCTCTCTGTGGCTATGAGAGCATAGCCAAGCACAAAGACGACGATAATCGAAATTGTTAATGTTGTCATTTTTAATTGTTTGTGTTAGATATTTTTTTATATTTGTTTGTATTGGATCGTATTTTTGCCAAACGGGTGCAAAGTTACGAAAAGAAACGCAATATCTGTCCTTTTCCTTATTATATTTATATGAAATCGTTTACTTACTTTTATTTTTGTTCGAAACAGCAGGTGTTTTCTTCTATCTGTTACTATTCCACGTAGCCTTCCTGACGACAGAAAAATCACCGGGTCAAAAAATAAGGATGAAAAATCAAATAATCGTGGTCGGCAGTTTCTTTTAGTACTATCTTTGCAACCGTAAACAACATAGGAAATCTAACGACCTAATCGAATGAACAACAAAAAATACTATTTTGCGGTAGACCTCGGTGCTACCAGCGGACGAACCATCATCAGTTCTTTGTCGGAAGGTAAGTTCTGTCTCGAAGAACTGACACGCTTCGACAACAACCTGATACAGACAGGCGGACACTTCTACTGGGACATCTATGCCCTGTATCAGGAAATCATCAAAGGTCTGAAACTGGTGGCGCAACGCGGCATCAACATACAGAGCATCGGTATCGACACCTGGGGATGCGACTTCGTTTACGTGGCCAAGGACGGAGCCATACTGCGCAATCCGCTGGCTTACCGCGACCCACACACCGTGGGCATGATGGAGAAATACTTCGACGAGAAGATAAGCAAGGAAAAGGTATACGAGAAGACGGGCATACAGTTTATGAACTTCAACTCGCTTTTCCAGCTTTATGCCATGCGCAAGGCTGGCAACGTGGCGCTCGAGAATGCCGACAAGATACTCTTCATCCCCGACGCGCTGAGCTATATGCTTACAGGCAATGCCATCTGTGAATACACCGTGGCTTCCACCTCGCAGATTCTCAACCCTATGACAGGCGACCTCGACAACGATCTCGTAGAAAGCCTTGGACTGAAGAGAGAGCAATTTGGAAAGATGACCCATCCTGCAACCATCATAGGCACCCTGACCGAAGAGGTTCAGCAGATGACTGGTCTGAAGGATGTGCCCGTTATTGCCGTGGCAGGACATGACACTGCCAGTGCAGTAGCTGCCGTGCCTGCCAAGAACGAGGAGTTTGCCTACCTGAGCTCTGGCACATGGAGCCTGATGGGCATTGAGACCAAGAACGCCATCATCAACGAGAAGAGCTACGAACTCAACTTTACCAACGAGGGAGGAATAGAGGGTACGACCCGATTCCTCAAGAATATCTGCGGCATGTGGATTTACGAGCGTTGCCGCAAGGAATGGAAAGACGAGGCTGCTGCCCATCAGAAAGACATGACAGCCTTGGGACATGGCGAGCTGATAGCTGAAGCAATGAAGCAGCCTGCCTTCCAGAGCATCATCAACCCCGACGATGCCTGCTTCGCCAATCCTTCGAGCATGACAGAGGCCATCCAGCAATATTGTGAAAAGACCGGACAGCATGTGCCACAATCGAATGGCGAGTTCTGCCGTTGCATCTTCGAGAGTCTGGCTCTCCGTTATCGTCAGGTATTTGGCTGGCTGAAGGAGTTTGCCGACATCGACCTCAATGTTCTTCATATAATAGGTGGAGGCTCGCTCAACAAACATCTCAACCAGTTCACCGCCAACAGTTGTGGTGTCAGCATATTGGCAGGTCCTCAGGAAGGAACAGCCATAGGCAACATCATGTTGCAGGCAAAGGCATCGGGCGATGTGAAGGATATATGGGAAATGCGACAGATCATCGCCAACTCCATCGAGTTGCAGCAATTTGAGCCTCAGGACAAGGAGGCATGGGATGCGGCATACGAGAAGTTTTTAAAGGTAAAAGGGTAAAAAGGTAAAAACTTCTGAACTTGCTAAAATTCAAAAAATAATAACAACAATAATAAAAAACTTAAAAACAATGAAAGCAGATTTGATTTTAAAGAATTACGAGATTGCCAAGGAGCGCTATGCGGCTCTTGGTGTGGATACAGACAAGGCTATTGCCACATTAGAGAAGACTCCTATCTCCCTGCACTGCTGGCAGGCTGACGATGTGGTAGGTTTTGAACGTGGCGAAGCTGCATCGGGTGGCATACAGAGTACTGGCAACTATCCCGGCAAGGCTCGCAATATCGACGAGCTGCGTCAGGACATCGAGAAGGTGAACTCTCTTCTGGCTGGTACCTTCCGTCTTAACCTGCATGAGATTTACGGTGAGTTCGGTGGCAAGCAGATTGACCGCAACGAGGTAACCGTCGACCAGTTCACAGGCTGGATGCAGTGGGCTAAGGAGCAGAACATGAAGCTCGACTTCAACTCTACTTCTTTCTCTCACCCTAAGAGTGGAAGTCTCTCATTGTCAAATCCCGATCCTGCTATCCGCGAGTTCTGGATAGAGCACACCAAGCGTTGCCGCCGCATTGCTGATGCTATGGGTAAGTTCCAGAACGATCCATGTATCATGAACATCTGGGTACACGATGGCAGCAAGGACATCACCGTAGAGAAAGGCCGCTATCGTGAGATTCTGAAGAACTCGCTCGATGAAATCCTGGCAGAGGAGTTGCCAAACATGAAGTCTTGTCTCGAGGCTAAGCTCTTCGGTATCGGACTGGAGGCTTACACCGTAGGTTCTCACGACTTCTACGCAGGCTATTGCGCCAAGAACAATGTGATGTACACCCTCGACACAGGTCACTATGAGCCTACAGAGAATGTTTCGGATGCAGTTTCCGCACTCCTTCTCTTCGTGCCCGAACTGATGCTCCACGTATCTCGACCTATGCACTGGGATTCTGACCACGTGACTCTCTTCGACGACAACACCCGCAACCTCTTCTCAGAGTTGGTTCGTGCCAATGCCCTCGACCGTGCACACATCGGTCTCGACTATTTCGATGGTTCCATCAATCGTATCGGAGCTTATATCATCGGCGTACGTGCTGCCCAGAAGTCTTTGCTGCAGGCATTCCTTGAGCCTCTCGATACTCTCCGCAAGTATGAGGACGAGGGCAAGCTCTTCCAGCGCTTGGCTCTCTTGGAGGAAGAGAAAACTTTGCCTTTCGGTGCTGTTTACGACTACTTCAACCTGAAGAACAATATCCCTGTAGGCGAGGAATACATTGCCGACATCGAGAAATACGAGGCAGAAGTTCTCGCTAAGAGAAACTAAGATATTGAACATTTGTATGTTCAGGAGTTAAAGAAGTTAAAGGAGTTAAGACAACAGTCTTTGCACGTAGTTTTTAAGCAACAAGACATACGTCTTAACTCCCTTAACTCCTTTAACTTCTTTATATACTAAAGTTCAGTAACCTAAAAACCAAACTATTAACAATATGGAAATATTAATAGGACTTTTAATCATAGCAGTGGGCGCCTTCTGCCAGTCGAGTTGCTATGTTCCAATCAATAAGATAAAGGACTGGAGCTGGGAATCCTACTGGATTGTACAGGGCGTCTTTGCGTGGCTTATCCTTCCTTTCATAGGCGCCATGCTCGCCGTGCCAAGCGGCCATTCGTTCTTCGAGCTCTTCGACGGCTATGGCTTCGAGGTGATGATGACCATGCTCTTCGGTATGCTCTGGGGAGTGGGAGGTCTTACCTTCGGACTCTCCATGCGCTACTTGGGAGTGGCATTAGGACAGAGCATTGCCTTAGGTACATGTGCTGGCTTGGGCACCATCATGGGTCCCGTGTTGCTCAACATCTTCTTCCCCGAGATGGATGCCTTGTCTTCGCTCACCTTCAGCGTAATCCTCGGAGTGGTGGTCACCTTGCTGGGTATCGCCATCATCGGTGTGGCAGGAAGCATGAAGGCTGCCACCTTGACGGAGGAAGAGAAGAAGAAGGCTGTAAAGGATTTCAACTTCCCCAAGGGACTGGCTATTGCCCTGCTGGCAGGTTTCATGAGCGGATGCTTCAACGTAGGTCTGGCCTTTGGCAGCGACATACACTTCGGAACATTCACTCCCGATATGTACAAGACGCTTCCCGCTACCTTTCTGGTAACAGTGGGTGGATTCATCACCAATGCCATCTATTGCTTCTATCAGAACTCCAAGAACCACACTTGGGGTGATTATCTGAAGCGCGAGGTATGGAACAACAACATCTTGTTCTGTGCTTTGGCAGGTGCCTTGTGGTACAGTCAGTTCTTCGGACTGTCATTGGGCAAGGGCTTCCTCAACGAGTCGCCTACCCTCATGACACTCTCCTTCTGCATCCTCATGGCACTCAATGTTGTATTCTCCAACGTATGGGGAATCATCCTAAAGGAATGGAAGGGCTGTTCACCCAAAACTATTGCCGTGCTCATCCTCGGCATCGTGGTGCTCATCATCTCGAGCTTCCTGCCACAATGGGTATAAGAAGAATACTACCGACATTTCACTTTTATTGATGATTTAGATTAGATAGGGGCACTCCTTGTGAGTGCTCTTTTTTTGTAACATCTTTGTCTCATTTTCGTCAATACCTTTCAATCTCATCGCAACCACCCTGTAACAATACCATCGTATCTTTGCATCCGAAAAGAAGAGGGTTATCATAACCCAATTCCCGACAAAGAGAGAGGGAACTGAAACAAGCAGTCCTCTCAGACAAAAGAAGATGTAACAAGAAAAAAGAAAAAGGTATGAAACTAAAAAGGGGAATCATTGCTTTGGGATTGCTTTCGACTGTAAGCTTGCAGTCGTGGGCGCAACAACTCAAGGGAGTCGTTATCGACAAAAACTCGAAAGAGACACTCATCGGAGCCGTTATCAGTATCGAAGGAACCGATGTGAAAGCAGTAACCGACGTGAACGGAAACTTTTCGTTCGACGGATTGAAAGATGGTACTTATACATTATATATTAAATATGTAGGGTATAAAACTCTAAAAATTGACGGGGTTCAGATGAAGGATGCAAACCTGACGATTGCTTTGCAGCCTGATGAACAGCAACTGAAAGGCGTTACCGTTACCGCAGTGGAAAGGCGTAATACGGATGCGGCAATGATACAGGTAGCCAAAAGCAGTCCCGTCATCGTGAGCAATGTTTCAGCACAAGAAATAAGTCGTACGCAAGACACCAATGCAGGTGAGGTGATACGCCGTGTGCCAGGTGTGAGCCTCATCGACGACAAGTTCGTCATGGTACGTGGACTATCTCAGCGTTACAACAATGTTTGGGTCAACGGAGGAGCGGTGCCCAGTTCGGAGGCCGACTCAAGGGCATTCTCCTTCGACATCATCCCAAGTTCACAAATTGACAATCTTACTATCGTGAAAAGCCCAACCGCAGAATATCCTGCCGACTATTCGGGCGGTTTTATCATCGTCAACACCAAAGAGATTCCGGCAGAAAACAGTTTTTCTTTATCTGTAGGTGGAAACTGGAACACAGCTTCAGCCTTCCAGGACTTTGCTTACTCTAAAGGTTCGGCAACCGACTTCTTAGCTTTCGACAACGGGATGCGGAGCATTCACGGAGGTATCAATGCCTCCTTGGCTCCTCAGCTCGATGCCAACGGCAGCCCGATAGACAACTATGCCACATCCCTCTTGGGCAACCACCTGAACAACGACTGGATGGTAAAGAGCAAGAAGCCCCTGGGCGACCTGAAGTTGGCAGCCAGCCTGAACCACCGATGGATGTTGGGAGGCAGAACACTCGGCATGCTTGCCGCACTGAACTACACCAATGAATATCGCACCTACGAGAAGATGGAGAACAACCTCTTTGGTATCTACGATGCAGCTAACGACAAGCCCAACTACCTGCGTCATTCTGTCGACGACCAATATAATAATAATGTCAGACTCGGAGCCATGCTCAACTTCACCCTCCTCTCCAAGGACGGCAACCACAAGTACCAGTTCAAGAACATCTTCAACCAGTTGGCTACCAGCCGATATACCTGGCGTGACGGTGTGAGCGCACAGTCGAACCTGGAGCGAAGTGCTGAGTATTACTACCGCAGTCGAACTACATATAACGGTCAGCTTACCGGCAAGCACACCTTCACCAGCGATGCCCTTGACTGGAGTATCGGGTATGCGTATGCCAACCGTCATTTGCCTGACCGTCGTAGATATCTCATCGACGATGCTCTCGAATCGGGCGTATACGCCCTGAGCACCGGAAACGACATATCTCGCGAGTGGACACAACTCGACGAGCACATTCTCTCTCTTGGCATCAACGACAAGCACCACTTCAAGTTTGGCAACTTTGAGCCAGACTTGCAGGTGGGTGCCTACGGAGAGTATCGAAGCCGCAAGTACCAGACTCGCAATTTTATCTACAACTGGAATGTTTCTGACAATAATATGCCATCCGACTTCCGCCACAGCGACATCCCTACCCTTCTTTCCAATGAAGAGAATATGGGCTACGACAAACTGTACTTGCTTGAGCAGAAGCAGATGCGCAACAACTATCGCGGACACAACACATTAGGCGCAGGATACCTTACCTTGTCTCTCCCCTTTGGGCAGTTTGGCATCCACGCTGGTGTCCGCTTTGAGCACAACGACATGGAGCTGATCTCCAATACCCGCGACTACGAGAAGAGCGAGACAAGCCGCCACTACAGAACCAGCGACTTCTTCCCTTCACTCAATACCACCTACAAGTTGAACGACCAGCATCAGATTCGTCTGTCGTATGGCCGCAGCATCAACCGACCTGAGTTCCGCGAGGTTTCATCATCGGTTTACTACGACTTCGACCTGGCAAGCAACGTGCAGGGAAATACAGAGTTGAAGAACTGCTATGTCGACAATCTCGACTTGCGCTACGAATGGTATCCATCAAGAGGCGAACTTATCTCACTGGCTGTCTTCTACAAGCACTTCGACTCGCCCATAGAATGGACCTACACCGTGGCTGGCGGTACCGACCTCATCTATTCATACAAGAACGCCAAGAGTGCCAGCAACTACGGAATAGAGTTGGATATCCGCAAGAGTCTCGACTTCATCGGTCTTCGCGACTTCAGCTGGTCGTTCAATGGAGCCCTGATCAAGAGCAAGGTGCAGTTTGAGAAAGGAGCCAAAGAGGAGAACAGACCCATGCAGGGACAGTCGCCCTACCTCATCAACACCGGACTTTTCTATAAGAACGAGCCACTCAAGATGGACATTGCCCTGCTCTACAACCGCATAGGAAAACGAATCATCGGTGTGGGAAGAAGCGAAGGAAGCTCTGGCGACGACTCCAATGCACGAGTACCCCACAGCTACGAGATGCCTCGCAACACCATCGACCTCTCGTTTGCCAAGAAGTTTGGCAGCCACCTGGAACTGAAACTCAACATCAGAGACCTGCTGGCAGAAAAAGTTTACTACAAGCAGTTTGCCGACGTGACCTACAGCGATGGGCGAACCAAAGAGGTAGAGGAGATTACAAGATGCTACAAACCTGGCAGAAACATAGGTTTGCAGGCGATATATAAATTTTAGAAAGAAGTTTAGCAAAGGTAACAACTCAGCCCCCTATAGCCATAATGTAGTTACTTTAATACGATACAAATTGTTTTCAGTTCGTTATGATTTGTTCTGTCTCTATGATTAAATTTCCGTTCCATTGTTTGGAAATGTCTGTTCAAAGGCTTTGAACCGACATTCAAAGGCTCTGAACGTACATTCAAAGGCTTTGAACGGACATTCAAAGGCTTTGAACAGAGATTTTATAAGGCAAAGAAAACATTTATATAGTATAAGAGTAAGATTTCTGTGGGTTAAAAAGAAAATATTAGATGTTTGTTAAATAAAAAATTTAAAACAAGAAACAATGATGAACAAGATGTATTTAATGGGATGCATAGGCATTCTCGCAGCATCTGCCATGTTGAGCAGTTGCAGCAGTGACGACGAGGGTAATGGAGGTTGCACTACCGAGTACAAGTGGACTACCAATGGTGGTCTTAAGGCTTGCGACCACATTCTCTTCGAAACTGACAACAAGGAGAACGCCAACGGAACACAAATCGGAAACGGCGACCAGGAATTCGTTTTCACAGGAAAGCAGACTTTGAAGAAAGGCACTTATCTCCTCAAGGGATGGGTATATATCGCAGATGGTGCTGAGCTCACCATCGAACCGGGAACGATTATCAAGGGCGACAAGCAGACCAAGGCTGCCCTCATCGCAGAGCGTGGCGGTAAACTCATCGCCAAAGGTACAGCCACAGAGCCTATCGTCTTCACATCTGAAGAAGCTGCAGGCAACAGAAAGCCTGGCGACTGGGGTGGTGTCATCCTCTGCGGTAAGGCTAAGAACAACCAGACACAGCAACAGATAGAGGGTGGTCCTCGTACACAACATGGCGGCAACGACGATGCCGACAATTCTGGAGCTTTGAGCTATGTCCGCATCGAGTTTGCAGGTTATCCTTTCCAGAAGGATAAGGAGATCAATGGCTTGACCTTGGGTTCTGTAGGTTCTGGTACAAAGATTGACCATGTACAGGTGTCTTACTCTAATGATGATTCCTTCGAGTGGTTTGGTGGTACTGTGAATTGTAAGTATCTCGTAGCCTATAAAGGTTGGGATGATGACTTCGATACCGACAACGGTTTCTCTGGCAAGGTACAGTATGGTCTCTCTATCCGCGACAGCAAGATTGCCGACACCTCTCAGAGCAATGGTTTCGAGAGCGACAACTGTTCTGACGGTGCTACCGTGGATCCTCGCACCACAGCCACCTTCTCCAACATCACCTTCGTAGGTCCTAAGGTTTTGGATGACAAGTTTGAGAACACGACAAACTATATCAACGCTGGTGCATACAATCCAAACAATGGTTCAGCCCTCGGCAAGTTCCAGGCAGCCATGCAGATTCGCCGTTCTTCCAATCTCAACTGCATCAACTCTGTAGCCTTAGGCTGGCCTATCGGTTTGATTATCGACGGTGAGAAGGGTGAAACAGTTCAGAATGCCAAGGACAAGAAGTTCAAACTCCAGAATGTTTATTTCGCAGGTATGGACGCGATAGGAACCGATGCCAACAAAAAGTATGAGGATTACCTGTACGATGCTGTCAACAAGAAGGACATCGACAAGAATCAGCAGTCATACAGCCACACCTTCTTCAGTTCAGAGCCAACCAACAAGTACTTCGCATCATGGACCTCACTGGTAAGTGCCGACGGTTACACACCTATCGCTGGCAGCCCTCTGCTCAGTGCAGCATCATTCTCTGGCTGGACAGGCTTTGATGTAGTAAGCTTCATCGGTGCATTCGATGGCAGCAACAACTGGCTGAACGGCTGGACCAACTTCGACCCTCAGAACGCAAGATACTAACTAATCGATTCTTTTTTGACTATAAGGAGTTCTATGTATCGGGCATGGCGCAAGCGATTTGCGCCATGCCTTTTTTGGAACTGTAACTCGAAGATGATTGTATTAACCATAGTGGCAACAAAGTTATGGATGTCCAACACAACAACTTAGTGACGGAGAAAATAACTTGGTACAATTTGAGTGAAATTAGTCGAATATAGCAGATACAGAATATAAAGGATAATTAGCAAGCCAATCCTGCTCTCTATAAGGTGACATGGATAGGCGCATACCTTTCAATCCCTGATTGCGCTCCACAAACACCCTCAGACTCTTAGCCTGCAAATTCTCCTCAGCCTTTACTTCTATCGGAATGATTCTTTCCTCATCCTGCACCAGGAAATCTATTTCACCACGTGAATTTTCTGCCGACCAATAAAAGTCGTCCTTAAAAGTGTGGAAAATCGCAAAAAGTCGTCCTTAAAAGTGTGGAAAATCACAAAAAGTCGTCCTTAAAAATGTATTTACAGCAGCCATTTCCAGACAGATCCAAACCCAAAATGAAGGGTGAAGAGATTTGATGGAATAACCTATACATAGACTATTACTACTCGATTAATTATATAAAAAAGGCAGACAGATGACCAGTGCTGTTGTTCATTCCAACAGAATTGAAGGTGCCAAGGAAGGTAAATCTGTAGAATTAGAAGTGAAAAAGTTTCTGATAACGTTTAATATAACCTAAATTAATTTGGTGACGCGGCGTTTTCTTCGTATCTTTGCCGCAAAATATGCGGCGTTTTTGGATAAATAATGCCGCAAGAGTATAAAAACTTCTTTATTAAGATTATTGCATGAAAAAACGACATAACAGAAAAAAACGCATGGCACAATATGCCATGTATGCATACTGTTTTTTTGCGATTCTTTCACTCGTAAACACGGTTTGTAGAAGTCTTGGTGTTGCAGTCAACATTCCATCCATCTTACTCACCATCAAACAATGGGTATTAATGCTTGCCACCATAGCATTATGGGGAATATTCCGATTAATACAACCAAGAAACGAAAAGTTGCTGCGACGTTGCTGCGAGGTGATGGTATTTTACTATGTGTTTTCATTCGTCCTGTCAATATGTTTTAAGTTCAACCTAATACCCATGACACAAAATGGCTTGATAACCAGGACTGCAACTATCCTCACTTGGACAGAAAGCAGCATCGGCTTGCTCTCTGTCATCGCATCACTGATTGCCGGTTGCCATTTAGGAAGAAAACATAAAGGAAGCATGCACCAACTGGGCACAGCACTTATCCTGGTTTTCATCGTATGGCTGATATGTGTAAACATCCTCCCAACCACTATGTTTTATCTATTGGGAATCAGTCATCCTACAGCCTTCACCTGTGTCAATATGTTCTCTGCTTTTTCCAACACACTCGTTTATATATACGCATACTATAGAATGTATCGCACTATAAACAACTGATTACGATTTAAGAAGTAGGGTTTATTCAGCCTTCTATTAAGCCACAGGTTGGTCATCTGTCATGACCCCAAAAGGGAATAAGAAGTGAAAAGAATAGCAAAAATCTATAAAATATCTGTTTCTTTTGGTAGAGTCTTTAAATAGCCGTATCTTTGCACCATAAAAACAGCAACAAGATGGCAAAGATATTGATTATAGAAGACGATTTGGCATTTGGAACCATGATTCAGACATGGCTCAGAAAGAAAGGTTTCGAAGTAGAGAAAGCCACATCGGTTGGTGCTGCCTTGAGGTTGTTGCAGGAAGACAGCCAGCGAGATCTGATTCTCTCTGACCTCAGACTTCCCGACCACGACGGACTCACCACACTGAGATGGCTCCACAAGCAGGGCCTTCACATTCCCTTTATCGTCATGACAAGCTATGCAGAGGTGCAGAACGCTGTGCTCGCCATGAAATCGGGAGCCAATGACTATGTGGCTAAACCGTTTCATCCCGATATCCTGTTAGAGAAAATCAATGAGGCTATCAAGCAAGCCTCATCGGCACCTGTTCCAGCCAACTCTCCTGCCACACCGACTCAACAAGAAACCCCTCAGCAAACTACCACACAGCCCGACGAAGACGAGGCGCCCAAATACATAGAAGGCAAGAGCGAAGCCTCGCAACAGCTATATAGATATGTGTCACTCGTAGCACCTACCCCTATGTCGGTACTGATACTCGGAGCAAGCGGCACAGGCAAGGAATATGTGGCGCATCGCATACACGAATTGAGCAGCCGTGCCGACAAGCCCTTCTTCGCCATAGACTGTGGAGCCATACCAAGAGATGTGGCTGCATCCGAATTCTTCGGTCATGTGAAAGGCGCCTTTACTGGAGCCGAACAAGACAAGAAGGGAGCTTTCGAAGTAGCCAACGGAGGAACACTCTTCCTCGACGAGATGGGAAACCTGAGCTATGATGTGCAGGTGCAACTGCTTCGTGCCCTGCAGGAGAGAAAGATAAGACCCGTGGGAGGAACTAAGGAAATTGACATCGATATCCGACTGGTGTGCGCCACCAACGAAAACCTGGCACAGAGGGTGGCTGAGGGACAGTTCCGCGAAGACCTCTTCCACCGCATCAACGAGTTCACCATCTATATGCCCGAACTGAAAGACCGCGGCACAGACCTCTTCCTCTTCGCCAACCTCTTCGTCAAGCATGCCAACAAGGAGTTGGGACGGCACGTGCTCGGGTTCGACGACAAGGCTTCAGAGATGATTGCCTCGTACAGCTGGCCCGGCAACCTGCGCGAACTCAACAACGTGATGAAGCGTGCCACCCTGCTGACCAAGGGAAACTATATCGGCAGGACAGAACTCCAGCAGAGCATGAGTCATCTGCAACAACCCACAGAGACCTTGACTTTGCGGGATGAGCAAACCGAGTTGCAACGCATAGAGGCTGCCCTGAAAACCGCCAATGGCAACAAGAGCAAGGCTGCCCAACTGTTGGGAGTGGACAGAAAAACCCTCTACAACAAAATCAAGAAATATAATCTGTAGACCTCTGCAACTTCCTATAACACATAGCAAGGACGGACTGTAAACCCAATGGGGTTCATAGTCCGTCCTTGCTGTATGATAGCTTTTCTATCATGTCCCGACATCCTGTGCCAATTCCCCATTCCACAACAGACTTCCACAACTTTTTGGGGAAATATTCCACACTCTTTCCACACTTTCCACACTTTCCACACTTCCCCACTTTTTGGCACAAACATTCCAACCTCTGATTATCAAACACTTAGCAAACTTTCTTCATTTTTGGCACGCTGATTGTGATATTAGATAGTGAACTCGCAAACGAACTGAATGTTCAACAAGAGTTTCAACAGAGAATAATAAACAAAAATAGAATATTAACAATTTAAAACATTACAATTATGAAGAAGTTATTTTTCGCAGTTAGCGCAGCAGCATTCGTTTTCGTATCAGCAAACAACGTATTTGCAAGTAACAAAATGATCAGCACATCAGCTTACGAGCCAACTGATACAGTAGCTCCTGCCGACACTACAGAGACTACAACAGAGAAGCCAGCGGAAGCATCTTTGGTAATGGCACTCAGCGACATCGAGCCAACTGACACTGTAGCACCAGCCGAGACTCCTGCTCCAACAGAGACTCCTGCTCCTGCTGACACAACAAATACTCCAGCCGACTCAACAGCAGAACAGGCTCAGTAAACCACTCCATCTTCAAAAAACAGTATACATGCAGCTTTTAAAATGAAAATATCTTGTCTTCTCCTCCGAAGGCAAGATATTTTTTTGTATTTTTGCACCATGATAAAAAACAATATTCCTCTCAAAGTAGCCTTAGGATATGCTGCCGTAGCTGTGGTGATGGCCCTGGCAGTAGCGCTCGTATACAGCAACACGCAGTCTATCCTGAACATCGACAAGGCTTCACGTGACTATACCCACAAGCGCAATATGGCCGACAGCCTGGTGTACAGCCTGCTCGACGTGAGCAACAACGAACGTTCCATCTATATGGAGACATCGGGAAACTGGGAGGAACTCAACCACTCCATCTCAGAAGCCAAGGTGCAGGCACTCAAACTCAAGGCGCTGGAAAAGGACTCCCTGCAGAAAGCACGCATGGACACCCTCGTCAGTCTGCTCAACCTGAAACAAGTCAACCTGAAGCAACTCCGGAGAGTGTTGATAACCAACAATCATGAGAGTTTTCTTCACGAAAAGGTGAGCAATCTGAGCAGCGGAAAAGACTCGGTAGTGGTGCACCCCAAGACTGCACAAACCCATGAGAACAAAAGGACAACCGTTGAGGTGGTGAAGACCCGAAAAGGCTTCTTCCGCCGACTCGCCGACGCCTTCAAGAAAGGCGCCACCGACACCATAGCCATACACAATGATGTCAACCAAACTACTACCGACTCGATTTCCACACCTGTCGACATCGCCGGAGAGGTGGCACAGGTGCTGTCGCAGATAGGACAGGAAGACAAACAGAACACACAGAAGAAGGAGAAAGCAGTAAACAAAGAGGTGAGCGACCTGCAGAAAGTGAACGCCCAGCTTGCCGAACGTACTTCCCACTTGCTCAACACCATCCGCCAAAGCGAGATGCAGTCCATGCAGCAGGCTTTAGGCAAAGCGCTGAATGCCCGCCGTTCACTCCTGTGGCAGATCACCCTTATGGCTTTGCTTGCCATGACCGCCGCCGTAGTCTTGCTGTGCTACATCTTCAAAGACACCAAGAAGGAACGCATCTATCGTGAGAACTTGGAAGAGGCCAACACCGAGATTCAGCGCATCATGAACCAACGCGAAAGACTCCTTCTTACCATCACCCACGACATCAAGGCTCCCGTGGCTTCCATTTCGGGCTTCATCGACCTGATGAGAGAACATGTGAGCGACGAGAAAGGCATGAACTATATCGACAACATAGCCAGCTCTGCCAGCCATCTGTCAAGATTGGTGGCCTCGCTCCTCGACTATCACAAATTGGAGAACGGACTGCTGGAACTCCATCCCTCCAGTTTCTCGCCAGCCTCGCTCATTCAGCAATGCACCGAAGGCATGAGGATGCAGGCAGAAAAGAAGAACCTGATGCTAAGTTCCTCTTATCAGGATAAGGCTGCCGAGCTGCAAGGATTAGCAGCCGATGCCGCAATCACCTATCAGGCAGATGCTTTCCGCATCCGTCAGGTGTTGGACAATCTCATCAGCAACGCCATCAAGTACACCATGAAAGGAAAGGTTACTATCACTGCCCTCGTCAAGCCAGCCCCATCGGCAGGCATCTGCCACCTTATTATAAAGGTAGAGGATACGGGCATGGGCATGACTTCTGAGGAATGTCGAAAAGTGTTCCAGGCTTTCACACGTCTCAAGGACGCACAGGGCATAGAAGGCACAGGCTTAGGACTGTCCATCACCCATGAACTCGTCACTCTCTTAGGCGGACATATCAGTCTGCAATCAGAGAAAGGCATCGGCTCCACCTTTGCCATCACCCTTCCTATCAGGCAGTATCCTCCTTCCGTTCAGGAAGCCTCAACGGGCGAAGCTGCCGAAAAACAGCCGGCAAGTATCAGCGCCGCGGGCACAGAACTGTCATCAGCGAACCAGCAGCCCCTTGCCAACCATAAGATTCTGATCCTCGACGACGACCGTCTGCAGCTGCAACTGCTCCAGGAGATGTTGCACCGCAAGGCCAATGACGACTGGAAGATATTTGCCTGTCAGCATGTTACCGAGGCTCTTACCATTCTGCACAACGAGCAGCCCGCCCTGATGCTGATGGATATAGAAATGCCAGAGATGAACGGAACGGAGATTATCCGCATGATCAATCACAGCAACATGAAGGTGATTGCCATGACAGCCCACGACATCAGCATCAAGGAAGAACTGACGGAGGCTGGCTTCGACGACTGCCTGTTCAAGCCCTTCCGTCCTGAAGCCTTAGAGAGTTTGTTGGATCCTGCTACCCGAGAAGCTGCTACAGAAGAACCTGCCGCTGAAGAAACAACTGCAGAAGAGCCTGCCGCCGATGTATCTGTCCGTGAAAGGCTGTCTTCACTTTTGATCTTTGCCGGAGGCGACAAGGAAGCGGAGATGGAGATTGTGAAAACCGTGACGGCAGAAATGGAAACTTACCGGGAATCGTTGAACAAGTATCTGCCTGCTGCCGAAAAGGAAAAAGAGGCACAGGAGGACAATACACAGGCGGTACAGGTGGAACTCAGCCAGGAGGACAAGCAGAATGTGGCAAGAATCGCCCACAAACTGCAACCCATAGCCCAGATGATGCAGGCGGAATGTCAACAGCAGCTGCAGGCTCTCTCGCCCGAGCACATCGGCGAACAGGAAGACAAAAAAATCCGAGCATACATCCAGGCCGTCTTCGACGACTTAGGAAATATGCTCGGAGAGTTGAGAAATATTCTTTCTGAGTAATCGTTCTTACAGTTCCACATTGTCTATGTGGAATTTCATCAGTCCGGCAGGCACCTTCACCATGACCTCATCACCGGCTTTCTTGCCCAAGAGAGCCTGTGCGATGGGCGACTTGATAGAGATTTTTCCACTATGAAGGTCTGCCTCGTGAGGATTCACTATGGTGTAAGTCATGCTGCACTTATTGGCCACATTAGTAATCTTCACCTTGCTCAACAGTCCCACCTTGTCGCTTTGCAGTCGCGACTTGTCTATTACGCGGGCATTCTCCAGAATCTTCTGCTTGAAACTGATTCTGCTCAACAGCTTGCCCTGCTCTCGCTTGGCAGCATGATACTCAAAGTTCTCGCTGAGGTCGCCCTTGTCGCGTGCCTCGGCTATGGCGTCACGCACAGCAGGCAGTTCCACCTTTACCATGTGTTGAAGTTCAGCCACGAGCTCATCGTAGCCTTCCTGAGACATATATTCCATAATGCTTTTTTTCTTTTTGTTTTATTCTTCGGCGTGCAAAGGTACAGAGAAATCATGAAAAAGCCAAGACTTTGCCCGAGTTTTACGTAAAAAGACATTGGTTTAACAATTAGCAAGATTGCACTGGGAGGGCAGGCATCTTGACACGCCCTCCCCAGTGCCAACCTGCTAAATCGTAAGGATTTAAAAAGGGTGCATCAAAACCCACGTTGTGATGCACCCTTTGATAGATGAATAAAAATTATTGTTTACTTGATAACAACCTTTCTTGTTGTACCATCAGACATCTTGATGATGTTGATGCCCTTCTGCAAGGTGTTGATCTTCATACCATTGATAGTGTAGATACCATTTACAGCACTTGCTGATGGACGGTTCTCGATGTTCTCGATGCCAGAAGCTACACCTGTACCCTTTCTTGAAACACCCAAGATGGTAGGATACACACCACCCCATCTGTTATTCTGGAAGTTGATTTTTTTAATCTTCTTCTCCTTATCTGTCTTCATGGTGAATTCGTAGAGGCGGAACTTATAACGTTCGTCAATTTGGTCTGATACATATGGACTTTCGTTCTTTGTCATAATGCGTCCCAAGCCATACACGGCCTCATTACCTTCTGGTGAATCACTAAACCAATCCTTTGGTGCAAACACCTCACCATTACCAGATGTATTATCATCGTAGGTAACTGATGTTGCTACGGCAGCTTGACCATTTGCAGAAACCATAAGGATGTAAATTTCCTCACATCTTTCTGGAGTTTCGAATTCAAGTGGATGTGGATTAAACAAATCTTTAATAACAAGTGCGTTGTGTGACTCGTAGTCTGCCAACTGGAATGTTGTTCCATTTTTGGTTGTTATGATACCATCACCTGCTGCGATTGCACCTTCCTGCTGAACACCACTTGTATAGAACACCCAACCTTGATGATCAAGAATTGCAGATGTATGAGCCGAAGCAGGCTTAGCCTCTGCGATAACATCGGCATTCCAGCCCTTCAAAGCTACTGGAGCTACTGCTGGCATAGCAGCAGCAAACTGCTCGTAAGCCTCAACCTCAGCCAAAGAAGGATAGAAGTATGGATTCAAGTTACAGATCACTGCGATATACTTAGTCTCCTCGAAGTCTGGCAAGATGTACTCCAACTCAGAAACCTCACCCAGGTCTGTGAATGTCTTCACGCGAGTCAAGTTATTGATATCATTACCTACAGCGATGCTAATCTCCTTGTTTACGATACCAGCTTCATCGTTATCATTTGTACCCTTGTTGTTGTTAGGGATGTGGATAGCAACCTTAGAGAGATTCCAAGACTTGCCCTCTGGAGCTGTAAAGATAGCCCATGCGTCATCTTTATGAGTAGAAGGTGTCTCGATTGCTCCAAGAGCCTCAGTAGCCTTGTCACCATCTGTCAAGCCAGGGATATCGAACTTGTCGAATGTAACACCGAATCCGTAGTCACCCGTATAGTGACGAACCTCAGCAGTAGCACCTGTCAAGATGTTAGGCTGTGTATTAGAGTCGATGCTGATATTCACAATACGCTCCTTGTATGAACCACCATTATCTACTGTGATAGTGAGTTTCTCAACACCCATCTTCATACCTGCTGTTACAGGGATGGTGAATGTGCTGTTAGCCTGGTCCTCTGTGATAGTACCCACCTTCAAACCGCTGGTATTCTTTACGCGGCACGAGAACTGATCAGCTCTTGCATCACCATTCAAGTCGTAAGTTACAACGATGTTCTGTGTCTCACCAGCGTTCATCTTCATCTCAGAAGAAGGAACTGAAATAGTCATGTTGTTGTCCTCTGCACCGTATACCTCGAACTCCCAAATACGGAGAGTACCGTTAGCCTCGGGAATCAACTTCACGTAACGTGCCTTATAAGGAGGAATATAGTCAGTCTTGATGCTCTCTTTTACACGATTTTCAGCATCAACCACTGTTGTCCAGTTCACTCCGTCATTAGACAGCTGAATCTTATAGTTGTTAATCTGGTCAACACCACTCTCAGGACCAGAGTTACCATCGTAGATACGGAAACCATACATACGATATACGCTCAAGCAGTCGAAGATAACCCAACGGTCGCTCTGCAATGTACACCACTTACCGCTTGTCTCGTATGGATTAGTTACACCGTCGATAATCTTATGTGGAGTCTCTGTAGCATTGGTAGAGTTAGAAAAATCAACTACCTTCTTTCCCTTTACTACGTTATAAACCAAAGCAGCATCTTCTTTAGCAATAACGTCGATAACTTGCTTGGTAGTAGTAGAAGTACCAACAACGTTAGTAACCTTTACAGTAACATTCATCTTACCTGGCTTCTTAGCCACTACCTGGACAGTCTCCTCATTAGTAGGAGTACCTGGCTTGAAGTCCAAGCCCTCTGGCAGAATCCACTCCCAAGCGGCAGGATTACCTGTACCCTTAGCTGTGATAGATGTAGATTCACCTACTTCGAGATAGCTCTTACCCAAAGAGAAGGTAACTACAGGAGCTGTAGCCTTAGGATAGGCGAGCTTGATGCTCTTAGCAGGCTGCTGCTTCATATCCTTCATAACAGGAACTACTTCCATCTCAAGGTAATTATCTACGCCATTACGAACGAATGTAGGAACATAGAAAGCCTCGCCACGAGTCTGACCTACCAAAGTGCGCTCGCCATTTTCATACTTCTTATAGATATCGAAGTGATCGAAATCGTCGTTATAGGTATAATCCCATGTCAAACGAACATCACTCTTTTCTGCACCGAGAGTAGTTGTAGATGCAAGGTTCTCAACATTAACGCTTTCAGGGGCATAACCTGCAGGCAACACTGCGAGCTCACCGAGTTTCAACTGATAGTAAGGAACCTCTGTCTCACTCTTCATGTTGAGGGCAATCATATAGATGGTCTTGCCATTGAGTGAAGCCAAGTCATAGTCGGCGATGGTCCAACCATTCTTCTCTGTTACAGTAGCATCGGTCAGAGTCGCGTCAGGAGTTGTAGAACTCTCTGTAGCCAACTTCATCTCAATAGTACCAGGAGTTGTAGTCTTGTAAACGAGACGGAGAGTACCACCTGCAGTTACAGGAATCATAGTCTTGTAGAGACGCATGAGGTGATCACCTGTTGTCAAGCTACCGCTCACCTCAATGCTTGAACCGTAGTTGTAAGCTTCTTCCCAGTTGATAGAAGCAGACAAGTTGCCCTTGTTCTCAATCCACCAGCGCCATGTAGGCATGATGCTCTGTACACCACTATGATACCAGTCTTGTGTACCTTCAAGCTTACCCTCTACGAAGCGGTGCTTACCTACACCTACGCAGAATGAGCTAACGAAAGGCATATTAGTGATAGCAGAACGCTCCAATACGCGGTTAGAAATACCAGGCCAAGATGTAGTAGATGTAACAGTTGGGTCACCCTCTTGGTTCACCCACATCATCTCCTCATTCTTAAAGGTTTTCTGAATAGCTGCGTATGCACTTGGACCTGTATCATCCTTACCAAGAAGGTTCTTTACGTTATCCTTCCAGATACGCTCCTCTGGGCAGAACAAGTCGATAGAACCTACGTGACCAGTTACAGGCATTGACTGGTTAAGGTAATAACCGAATCCTGTATGACCGCTACTTACCACCTGAATACCTGCATAGATCTTAGAGAAAGTCTCCGCCTCTGTGCAACCAAGAGATGTAGCCTGACCACGATAGTCACCATTATTACCATACTCCAAGAACTGAGAAGTATTCTTATGTGACTTCAAGATGGTTGTATTTGGATTACCACTTGCATTATACCACTGGATTTCCATGTGGGTATTGCCGTCAGCATCAGCGATGGCGTTGAATTCCTTGATGAACTCAGCCCATTCTGAAGATGAAGAACCACCAGACTCCTGGTTGATAAACCAACCATCGAAGCCCATATACTTAGCGATTTCATACAATTTCTTGGCAAAGATGTAAGAGCCATTCTCCTTGGTAAGCATTTCACGAACCCAAGCCTGGTTTCCTCCGAAAGCATAAGGAGGGAAGAATATCTGACCAAGAGACTTCACACCACTCTGGTGAGCAGCATCAGTAGATGGTGCTGGAGGAGGAATAATGATACCCTCGCTGGCAGAACCTGCCCAATAAACGAGTTTATCCATATACTGCCAATAAGTAGGCTGATAACCTAAGAAGTTGTTAGCACCCTGAGATGGGCAAGAACTACATGTAGGGAAAAGAATGGTAGCGTTACATACCTGTCCCTCATAGAACTGATTTGCATTGGCTTTCATCAAGGTAGGCTCCTTGAATCGCTTAGCCAATGGCACCTTAGAACGGTTAAACTTAGCATTTTTGTCGGTTTCTGGCGACCAGTTCTTGATGTGTTCTGGATGCCAACATCCGCCATAAGGCTGCTGAGCACTTGCTGAAACTCCAAAAAGAAAGGAGAGCATAGCGACACTAAAAAGTCGATTTAGTCTCATACTGTTAGGGTTTAGTTATTAAATTTAGTATTTATGGGTAGTCTCGTACATAGAGTTTCTCCCAAAAAAGTTAGTTAATACGCTCTTATAACAACACCCAAACATAAACTACTTACTCAAAAATGATTTTTTTTTATTTTTTTTCGCATCCGCCTAAAAAAGGCAGCAAAGTTCACATTTTCAACATAATTAGGGAAAATAATCAGACTCCATAAATAGAAAAAAAAGACCGCTACGGTATGCTTCTCGCACACCATAGCGGTTATTAAAATAAACCTAAAACTTTTCCTGAAAACTTTTTACCGCAGAATTTACCTTGTCGTATTAATATTTCTTCCTGAAGTTTCGCATGTACGGAAGTTATAGTAGTTAAAGAAGTTATCACTCCCTTCGGTCGTTAGAAGTTATAGCCAATAGCCTTTTTTGTTGTATATTTAGCTATAAAGCATATGGCTTTAACTCCTTTAACTTCTTTAACTTCCCAAGCCGAAACATTCGGCTTTAACTCCTTAAAAAAGTTACTTCACGATATTGGTCTTGCGGATAAAGTCGATGATTTCGGGCACATAACCGAAAGCCAAACCTGTGACCGTATCAGCACAACCATAATATACAGCTATGCGTCCAGTCTCAGCATCGCAGAGCGAAGCACAAGGGAAACAAACGTTTGGCACATCCCCCACACACTCATACAACTCCTGAGGTGTGATAAGATACTGACCCGAACGACCTATCACCTTCCAAGGCTCCTCCAAGTCGAGCAGCGCAGCACCGAAAGCATAGACGTAACCATTGCAAGAGTGGAGCACACCATGATAGAGCAACAACCATCCTTCAGAAGTCTCGATAGGCACCGGACCAGCACCAATCTTCATGCACTGCCAAGCACTCTCCTCGAAGGCAGCAGGCGCCATCACATGACGATGATGCCCCCAATACTCCAAGTCGGGTGACTCGCTATAGAAGATATCTCCGAAGGCAGTATGTCCTGTATCACTTGGACGACTCAGCATCGCAAACTTGCCATTGATCTTGCGAGGGAACATCACCCCATTGCGGTTGTAAGGCAAGAAAGCATTCTCCAACTGATGGAAAGTCTTGAAATCCTCTGTCCATGCCACACCAATCGTTGGTCCATGATAACCATTGCACCAGGTAACATAATACTTCTCGCCTATCTTGCACACACGAGGGTCGTAGCCATACACCCACTCACCTATCTCCTTGTCGTCGCACTCCAGACGGATGGTTTCCTCGTTGATGTCCCAGTGGATGGCATCTTTACTAAAACCAGCATGAAGCGTCATGCGTCGGTTCTTGTCATCACATCTGAAAACACCTGCAAATCCATCCTTATAAGTTACTACGGCACTATTGAAGATACTATTGGAGTCGGGTAGCTGATTGCGCTGGATAATGGGGTTCTGAGAAAAGCGCCACAGAGGCACATTGCTATTTTGTGGTCTGTCTTCCCAAGGAATATTGGGAAGCGCAGCACCTATGATTTTGATATCGTTCATTGTTATTGCTTAATAAAAAGTATGATTATAGATTGTTGAGAAGCTCTACCTTACCATCGTTGATGAGTTTGATGACCAACTCGCCGAAGAGCGTGTTCTGCCATGCAAACCAAGCACGGGTATAATTGGAAGCATCATCCTTATGGAAAGACTCATGGATGAATCCCATGCCTGCATCGGTATTGAGAAGCGTCTTCATGCACCAGCGAATCTCGTCGTCGTTGGTAGCCGTGAAGCACTTCATCATGATAGACATAGGCCAAGGCATATCGTAGCCGATGTGTGGACCACCGATACCCTCACCAGCCTTACCACGGAAGAAACAAGGATTGTCCTCACTCCATACGAAGCGGCGTGTATTCTGGTAGATAGGATCGTCCATCTCCACATCGCCCAAATAGCCCATACCCAAGAGTGAAGGCACATTGGCATCATCCATCAAGAGACGGTTGCCGAAACCATCTACCTCGTAAGCATAGATCTTGCCATACTTAGGATGTTCGCATACAGCATACTTCTGCAAAGCCTCCTTCACCTCCTTGGCGAGGTCAGAACAGTCGGCAGCAATCTTGAGCGCCTTTGTCTTCTGAGCATCTTCTGCTTTCTCGGCTACATACTTCAATATCTCAGCCGCCTTATTCATGGAAGAAACCGCCATGAAGTTGGAAGGAATGAGGAAAGGAAGAATGGTGGCATCATCAGAAGGACGGAACATAGAAGCGATGAGGCCTACGGGCTTCACAGGAGCACCAAAACCATCCCAGCCCACGGTATCGAAAGCACGGTCGGTCATACGAGTGAAGTGATAAGCCTTGGCTGTCTCCTTGCGCTGTTGCTCACGGAAGGTCTTGAGGATATTCTCTATCGCTTTCATCCAATCTTCACCGAAGATCGAGTCGTCGCCTGTCACCTTCCAGTATTCGTAAGCCAAACGGATGGGATAACAGAACGAGTCGATCTCATACTTACGCTCGAATACCTCTGCCTGCATCTGCGTATCATCCTTCTGCCAACCAGCTCCTGTAGGACCATCATTGTAGGCATTGGCATAACGGTCGATGTTGATACACTTCAGTTGGCGAAGGATAACGCCACGAAGCATCTTCTGTAGTTTCTCGTCTTTGTTGGAAAGGGCTATGTAAGGCCATACCTGTGCGCCAGAGTCGCGAAGCCACATGGCTGGAATATCGCCAGTATAGACGAAGGTATCGTCGTCGCCATTCTCGAGCACACGATAGTGCACGGTACTCTCCAAGGTATTGGGATAACAGTTGGCAAACATCCAGGCGAGCTTAGGATTCTTCTTCAGGAGTTTCTGTATCTCCTTGATCTTCTTCTCTACAGCCACAGACGTGAAGAGTCGTTCCTCCACAGGTGGACGTTTCGACTCATACTTGCCGTTGACAGGTGTCACCACCTTGGTATAACGAGCGTGTACATCTACTTCTGCATGTTCTTGCGCCATAGCCGACATAGCCGACATCAGGGCGATAGTCAAAATTGTTTTTCTCATTGTCTGGGTTTATTTATTGATTGATTGTTTATTGTGACTATCTTTTATGGGCGATCTGCCACACGTGTGCCCCACTTAGAGGGCTTGCTACCCATCTGGAGTTCTAAGATTCCACCTTTCATGATGTCTTGATACATGATATACGACTTGGTGTAAGGCTTGCCATTCAACTTCACCGACTGTATATAGATATTCTCCTTGCTGTTGTCCTTGCAGACGATAGAGAAATTCTTGCCGCCACCTACGTTGAGAGTAGCCTTATCCAATACCGGACTTCCGATGATATACTTACCACCAGCAGGCTCTACCTGGTAGAGTCCCATAGCCGAGAGGATGTACCATGCCGACATCTGTCCTACGTCCTCATTACCACTCAGTCCGTCGTAATCGTCTTTGTACATCTCGTGCATGGTCTGGCGGATGAGGCGTGCTGCCTTCCAGGGCTGCCCTACATAATTATACATATAGAGCACCTGATGGCTTGGCTCGTTGCCATGAGCATACTGTCCTATCAAACCTGAGATATCAGGAGAAGCATTATCGCCCATATTACCTGTCACGAAGAAGAGGGAATCGAGCTTGGTAACAAACTGCTGCTCGTTGCCGAAGAGCTTCACCAGTCCATGCACATCATGCGGAACGAGCCAGGTGTACTGCCAGGCATTGCCCTCCGTGTAGTCGTCCTGACGATGAACAGCCGAGAAAGGATTGAAAGGTTCGCGGAACTTACCATCGGTACCGATACCGCGCATAAAACCTGTCTGCTTGTCGAAGTACTTGCGATAACTCTGGGCACGCTGAGCAAAATACTTAGCATCGGCCTTCTTGCCCAACAAGCGAGCCACCTTCGCTACACAGTCATCGGCTAAAGCATACTCCAATCCCTTGGCAACGGTCTCCATCTCTGGGTCTTTGTCGTAAGGCAGATAACCATACTTCTTGAGCAAGCCGAGACCACGGTCGTCGCGTAGAGCCGACTGCTTCATGGCTTCGTAGGCTCCCTCCTTATCCTTCACATAGCCTTTGAGCACCAGGTCGGCAAGCACAGGGATGCCAGGATTACCCACCATACAGTCGGTCTCATTACCCATCAGATGCCATACGGGCAACTTGCCCTGCTGGCGATAGATATTGATAAAGGTACTTGCCATATCTGGCAACATCTCCCTATGTATCAGGGTCATCAGAGGATGCGCAGCACGATAGGTGTCCCAGAGCGAAAGCGTAGTGTAGTTGGTAAAGTCGCCTTGATGCACCTTGCCATCAGCACCACGATACTGTCCGTTGACATCAGAGAATACCGAAGGAGCGGTCATGGAATGGAACATCGCAGTATAGAAGATACGACGCACAGTGGCATCAGCGGTCTCTACCTTCACCTTTGCCAAAGCCTCGTTCCAGGCAGCATCGGCTTGCGCCACCACCTGCTGGAAGTTCCATGCCGGAATCTCTGCCTTCAGGTTCTCCTTGGCATTGGCGATGCTCACTGCCGAGAGTCCCACCTTAATAAGAAGTGGCTGAGCAGCATCAGAAACCTGCACCAGCCATCTGCCGCTGTCTAAAGGCTCGATGGTAACAGGCTGCGAAAACTCTGCCACAAAGAAATTTTTCTGATCTTTTGCCCAACCTGTAGAGAAGCGATGACCAGCCACACTTGTGGTTTTCATCTCGTCCAAGGCATAATCTGTGGGCTTATCCCATCCGATGCCTTGGAAGAGGTCGAGCACCAACTGGGCTTTCTTTACATCGGCTCCAAAGGTGTAACGATGGAATCCAGCACGGTTGGTGGCTGTAAGCTCCACCCACACATTGGGCTGCTGTAGCTTCACGGCGTAATAGCCAGGACGCACATTCTCGTTGGCATGATGGAACACCACCTCTTTCTGCTTGGCATCGGTAACAGGCAGGAAGGCTACATCGCCCAACTCGCCAATACCCGTACCACTGAGGTGCTGATGTCCGAAGCCGATCAATACCGAGTCGGACTCATGATAGCCCGAGCACCAGTCCCATCCACGTGTATGCTCCGTAGGACCCAACTGCACATATCCGAAAGGCACATTGGCTCCCAAGAACACGTGTCCATGTCCGCCTGTACCAATACGTGGGTTTACAAACTGGGTGAGGTTGTCAGCTGTCTGACCAAAAGCGGCTTGTGGATGGCCTCCAACCATCACACAAGCCAACAATACTAATATAGGAAATAAACTTTTTCTCATTTTCAGAATATAAGAAATGTTTTATTGAAAAACTACTTAGAGAAGTTAGAGAAAGAATAAGGCGCATCTGCCTCTGTGGTACCGCGCAGCATATTAGGCTTTTCAGATAGGCGGAAGGAGATGTTAGCACCCTGCTTCAGTGCATTCATGTCAAGGTAGTTGCGTTCGTACAACTGACCATTGAGCTGCATCTCGTCGATATAGCATCCGTTACCATCAGCGAGGATGTTAATCTGCTTGCCATTCTCCAGATGTAGTTTCATCTTATGGAAATAAGGAGTGCCCAAGACGTATTGTCCTGTACCTGGGCAAACAGGATAGAAGCCCATGGCAGAGAAGACATACCAGGCAGAGGTCTGTCCGTTGTCCTCATCACCACAATAGCCATCGGGAGTAGGTGTATAGAGACGATCCATCACCTGGCGCACCCAGTACTGACTCTTCCAGGGCTGTCCGCTATAACCATAGAGATAGATGCCATGCTGGATGGGCTGGTTGCCGTGTGCATAGTTGCCCATGTTCATCACCTGCATCTCTCTGATCTCATGGATGGTGAAACCATAATAGCTATCGTCGAAGACAGGGGGAAGCTGGAATACGGAGTCGAGCATCTGGTTGAATCGGTCTTTACCACCCATGAGGCGCATCAAGCCCTGAGGGTCGTGGAATACCGACCAGGTGTAGTGCCAAGCATTGCCCTCGGTGAAGGCATCACCCCACTTCAATGGATTGAAGGGAGCTTGGAACTTTCCATTCAGCAATCTGCCGCGCATCAAACCGCTCTCCTTGTCGAACACTTTCTCATAGTTTTTAGCTCGCTTGGCAAAAGGCTTCAACTCTTTCTGCGACTTACCCAAAGCTTTACCAAACTGATAGATACACCAGTCGTCGTAAGCATACTCCAAGGTACGAGCCACGCTCTCATTGATCTTCACATCGTAAGGCACATAGCCCAACTTGTTGTAATACTCATAACCATGACGACCTGTAGAGTTGACTTCAGGATGAACGGCATTAGCACCATGTACCACTGCCTGCCAAAGGGTTTCGACATCATAGCCACGCAAGCCAGAGAGATAAGCATCGGCCACCACAGAGGCTGAGTTGTTGCCCACCATGCAGCCGCGATGACCAGGACTTGCCCACTCTGGCAAGAAGCCACTCTCCTTATAAGTATTAGCCAAACCATCCTGTATCTTCTCATTGACAGAAGGATACATCAGGTTGAGCAAGGGGAAGAGGCAGCGGAAGGTGTCCCAGAAACCAGTATCGGTAAACATATAGCCCTTCTGGATAGTACCATTGTAAGGACTGTAATGTACGATCTCGCCAGCACTATTCTTCTCATAGAAAGCGCGTGGGAAGAGTACCGAACGATACAGACAGCTATAGAAAGTACGCAGATGGTCGATATTCTCATCCTCTACTTCGATCTTGCCCAACACCTCGTTCCAGCGGTTTCTACCCTGCTGGCAGAGCTGCTCCATATCGGCTTGTCCCAACTCTTGTATGTTCAGCCAAGCCTGCTCCTCACAGATGAAGGAAGAAGCCACACGAGCCTGTACCTTTTCGCCTCTCTTACCTATCTTGAAGGAGATGATGGCACCCACATGGTTGCCCTCCTGCTCATGGCCTTCCTGATATTCGCCATCCTTTACACTATGCACAGCGTCAAAGTCATGGTCGAACTCGATGACAAAGTAATTTCTGAAGTTTGCTGGCACACCACCGCTATTACGAGTGGAAAAGCCCACCACCTTGCGCTGGTCAGGCAGTATCTTGATATAGCTACCCTTATCGAAAGCATCGATAACGACATGAGCACTATCGGTCTTAGGGAAGGTGAAAGCCATCAGCGCAGCACGCTCCGTAGGACAAAGTTCGGCAGTCACATCGTAGTCGGCGAGATAGACACTATAATAATAAGGTGTCGCCTTCTCTGCCTTATGTGAGAACCAACTGGCTCTCTGCTCCTCGTCGAAAACAGGTTTTCCTACAACAGGCATCAACGAGAACTGACCGTAGTCATTGATCCAAGGACTGGGCTGATGCGTCTGCTTCAGTCCTCTTATCTTCTTGGCAGCATAAGTGTACTGCCATCCATCGCCCATCTTTCCTGTCTGGGGAACCCAGAAGTTCATGCCCCAAGGCATGGCGATGGCAGGATAAGTATTGCCTGTGGAAAGCCCGTGGTCGGAGTCGGAGCCCATCAAGGGCTGCACGAAGTCCACCGCATTCTGTACATTCACCTTGACAGCTTGCGCCATCAAGGTGAAAAATACGAATATAAACACAACTGATTTTTTTCTCATAGACAATAAGTTACTCTTTATTATCTGAAATTGTTAGGCTGCACACGATTACCACTATCATCATTGGTATCAGCTACGTCCCACCAGAGGCGTTTGCCCTGTGTGTTGACCTGCAGAAGCTCAGGATGAGAAGTGAAGTAACTATTGCTATTCTCGCTATAAGGATAGAGAATACGCTTGATATTCTTACCCATAGGAACGTCACCACCACTATTGTTGGTCAACTGGTTAGCCAAAACTGGATAGTCGGTACGACGGAACTCAGCCCATCCCTCATTACCATTAGGGAAGATAGCCATCCACTTCTGAGTGATGATAGCTTCGAGTTGCTTCTCCTTGTCGCCACCCTCGAATACCTTATCAGTAGTAAGGGTCTTCAAGCCATCGATATAAGCCTGTGCCTTGTCATCGGCAATACCATAGTAGTCCATAGAAGCCTTGATACCAGACTTGTAGTACTGCTCGGCAGTACCAGTAAGCTCCATACCAGCCCAGCCACGCAAAGCAGCCTCAGCCTTCAAGAACTCAGCCTCAGCATAGCCTAACAAGAGGTAAGCACGCTCACGACTGAAGAAGTAGTTAGGATCCAAAATTTTACCATTGCTCTTTGGTGCTGTACGAGTGAGTGAGAAGTTCAAAGTACCCATATCAATAACAGGAGCCTGAGCACCACGCTCACAACCTACGAAGTCTTCTCTCTGGCTATCCTCACCAGCCTCCAGCGTACTCGATGTCATCTTGATGCGATACCAGCTTACCAAGCAACGTGGGTCGATCTTCTTGGTGATAAAGCTATTGCGACCTGTCTTAATCTTATATTCTGTACCACCCTCACTGGCGTTGCGATAGAAGTTCTCCAAGTCTTTAGACATCACGCTCTCACCATTGTAGCAAACACTACACATCACTAAAGGATGTTCGTTACCACCATCGTTAGTACCGCCTTGCTCTACAAGAGCATACTTAGGAACGATCTGCATATTGTCGTCGTTGCTCTGCATCAGACCATACTTGTTGTTAAGAGCATTTTCTGCTTCCTTCTTAGCACGAGCAGGGTCTACGTTAGAGATACGCAAAGCCATGCGAAGGCGCAGAGTATTGGCAAAGCGGAGCCACTTGTTCCAGTCGCCACGATAGCAGATATCATCGGTAGGATAACCCACCTGAGTAGCATCACTTGGCTTGATACTGTCTACAGCCTGCTCTAACATACGGAACATCGCATCGTAAACCTCAGCCTGGGTGTTGTAAGCCACATTGTTGGTCTCAGGAATCTTTGCCTGTACATACTCCTTGAAAGGCATATCGCCATAAGTATCGGTGTTGGCAAGCGCCAAGAAAGCATAGTAGATACGTGTGGCATAGAACAAGTTCTTGTACTTCTTGGTGTTTTCGTTGAACTTAAAGACACGCAACAAGGTGCGATACTCGCTGCTGCGGTCGTTGTAGAAATGAGCCCAACGTCTTCCACTCCATCCATCCTTATAAAAATAGTCAGGAGATTGACCTGCATGCTTAGGCTGGTTGTTAGCCACGAAACCCGCATAGATATCATGACTCAGGTTGGTAGTGATCTGATAGTCGTTGAAGAATCCTTCATAGAGGAAGTTGCGGAAAACGGTGTTGGCAGAGCTCAACTCGCTCTTCAGCGCCAAGGTATCTGCCTTGCTTACCTTGTAGTCAATGTTGATGTCGGCATACTTGGTCTTGTCCTCCTCACCAGGCTGCTCTTCACCGCCGCCAGTGGTGTTATCAGGCAATTCGTATGGATTCTTGCTCATATCGTCCATGTCGTAGCAAGAAGCCAAACTTGCTAATGCCATAGACATAAACATAGCCTTGAATATAATTGTCTTTTTCATTGTGTCAATCTGTTTGATGTAAATGTAATAGAATTTAGAAAGCTACATTGACTGAGAAGCCGAATGTACGAGTATAAGGCACGGCAGCGAAGTCGAGGGCCTGAGAGAACATAGAGGTGTCGTAACCTCCGTCAGGGTTGCCTGGTGTATGTTTGAGCAAGAAGCACAAGTTGCGAGCTACGAATGACAACTTTACATTGGTGAGAGGAGTCTTTCTCAACAAGCTCTTTGGCAAGCTGTAACCCAAAGCGAGTTCCTTCAACTTGATGTAAGATGCGCTGTGTACGAACATCTCAGCAAATCCCTTCTGTGCCTTATATAAACCAATGTGAGAGTAGTAAGCCTGTGCACTAACCTCCTTGGTATTAGGCTGACCATCAGCTGTTACACCAGGTACTACCATATAGTAGTCGTTAATACCATTGAGTTCTTTGTACTCACCACGATAAGCAGTGCGCTCTGAAGTACCTACTGATGTAGCCATACCTTCTGACACGCTGACTACTTCGCCACCAAATCGCATATCAAACATAGCTGTCAGGCTAACGCCCTTATAGTTAAGGCTTGGAGTAACTGACATGAGAAGCTTAGGCTCGATGTTGCCGATAGGATGATCGAGGATATACTGCTCCAAGTTACCTCCTGCATCGGCACTGGTAACAGGCATAGGAAGACCGTCCTCACCGATAATCATCTGGCCGTTGGCATCGCGCTTGAGAAGGTTGTTGGCATAGATGTCGCCCAACTTGCCACCTGCACGTGCACCTACCTTGACAGGCATGTTGCTATCGCCATTGAAGTAGATATGATCTACACCATTAGCCAACTCGTCTACACGAGAGATGTTCTTAGAGAAGTTCATGGTCAAGTCGAAGTTGAAATCCTTGGTCTTGACAGGTGTACCATAAAGCATCAGCTCGACACCCTTGTTGGTAATCTTACCTGCATTCACCCACTGCTGTGACCATGGTGCAGAAGCGTCTACGAGCATAGCCTGATTCTTGGTCTTCGTATAATAATAGGTGAAGTCAAAGCCCAAACGGTTCTCAAGGAACTTCATTTCAAGACCCCACTCGAATGAAGACTTGATCTCTGGCTTCAGGTTGCTGTTCATCTTAACAGTCTGAGGAATTGGCACACGGATACCATTCTCGAAAGTATAGCGACGTGTGTTATAGAGGTTGTATGGGTTAGGATCCTTACCCACCTGTGCGAAAGACAGACGAGTCTTGGCAAATGTCACCCATGCTGGCAGCGGATGCTCGATAGAGCGCATGAAGTCGCTGAAGATGTAGCTCAAGCTGGCGCTTGGGTAGAAGAACGAGCGATTGTCCTTTGGCAAAGTAGACGACCAGTCGTTACGTGCTGTGAGGTCTAAAGAAAGATACTCACGGAAAGCCAACTGCAGAGAACCGAAAAAAGAGTACATAGAGCGCTCGTGTCCATTCTCGCTGGCACTTGTCAACTGATAACCTGTATTGAAGATCCAGTTGTCCTTCTCGAGCATATTCTTGGTAGATGCACCCAGCACCTCATATTTCTGGTACATGATGTTGGCACCGAGGTTGTAACCCAAGCGCAAGTCCTTAGTAATCTGGTTATCACCCAAGAAGAGGAAAGAGATGTTGTGCTCGAAGTTGTTTTCCTCCGAACGGCTCATATTGTCATCGGTAACAATCTCGCTCCAGTGCTTACCAGGTGTGCTGACAGCAGAGTTACCCAAACTCAGGTCAGAGGTCTGAATGCGAGTGCGATAGTAATCGAAAGCATACTTAGCGTTGAACTTCAACCAATCGGTGATGTTCACATTGGCACCATAGTAACCGAAGGCACGCCAACGCTCATCACTGTTCTGGAAACGATGACGCACATAGTATGGGTTGGCATACTGCATATCAGGACCAAACCAGTTGCGGTGCAATTGGTCGTCGGTGGTATAGGTCTGAAGATCCTGCAAGCGAACGTTGCCAGGAATCAAAAGCAACTGAGCCACCTCACCATTCAAACCTGACATAGGACGGTTCTCCGCCTTCATGCGAGAAAGAGAAATCTTGCTATCGGTAGAAAGATACTTGTTGATGGTTCTACCAGCATTGAGGTCGACAATCAACTTATCGAGTGTCTCGTCTTTGAAAAGACCCTTATTGTCGTTGTAACCCAAAGAGAGGCGGAAGTGTCCCTTCTCGTTAGAGTTTCCGAGGGCTACAGTGTGGAACTGTGAGAAACCTGTGTTGAAATAATCCTTCAACTTATCACCATAATATCTGTAAGCGATGTTCTCACCCAAGAAAGAAGGCTCCAATCTACCATCAAGAGGAGCACCGAAAGCCAACTCGCTTGACAAGGTCTTGCTGCCATCCTCACCTTCCTTATAAACGGTAGCGCCCCTTGAGCCCTGACCATACTGCTTCTGCATAGGAATGGTCTCGGCTACTGTGCTCCAAGTGAAGTTGGCATTGTAAGTGATACCGAATCCCTGCTTGTGGCTACCCTTCTTGGTAGTAACATAGATAACACCATTACCTGCACGTGAACCATAGAGGGCTGCGGCGTTGGCACCCTTGAGCACAGAGATAGACTCGATGTCCTCAGGATTGAGGTCGAGTGACGTTCCACCACGGTCGTAACCACCATAAGCAGAAGCATCAGAGCTCTGGTTGTCAGTGAAAGGCACACCGTCTACCACCCAGAGAGGCTGGTTGTTGTCGGTGAGTGAAGAGTTACCACGAATGGTGATCTTGGTAGAACCGCCAAGACCTGTGCTTGCGGTATTCATCTGCAAACCAGCGACCTTACCATCCAGAGCGCCTGTTACAGAAGGGTCGCCAGTGGTATTAAGAGCGTCAGACTTAACGTCCTGTACAGAGTAACCCAACATCTTCTTCTCGCGCTTGATACCGAGAGCTGTAACAACCACCTCGTTGAGCGAATGAGAGTCGGGAAGCATCTGAGCATTTACAGCATGGCCTTCCTTGGCAGCGATGTCCATGGTCTTGTAACCTAAGTAGGTGAACTGCAACACTGGAGAAGGTTCATCGGTCTCGATGGTAAAGTTACCATCCATATCAGTCACCGCACGCTGAGTGGTGCCTTTCACCAAGATTGCCGCACCGATAAGTGGTTCTTTGTTCTCGTCGAGAAGTGTACCTTTGTATGTACGCTTCTGGCGAGGCTGGTGTTTCTTAGGGGAGGTTGGTGTTTCTGTCTTCTTCAGATAGATAATGCCATCCTTGATAACATAAGTGACATTCTTGTTGTGCAAAAGCTTGTCTAACACGTCTTCCACCTTACCATTCTTGACCTTAACAGCATTAACCTGCATCTTAGCCAAGTTGTCGTCATAGGTGAACTGATACTTAGACTGTTTCTGGATCTGCTTGATGACTGTTCCCAATGTGGTCTGAGGAACATTCAACGTAACCTGAGCCTTGGCAGCTGTCCAAGAACCAGCAAGCAACATCAGCGCAAAGGCCACTGCTGCGGTTTTTGTTTTTTGTAAATGATACCAATGTGTCATAATCTTTGTTTTTAGTCGTTAGGTCGTTAACTACCTGTATTGTTGTTAATAAATTTCACTTATATAACATCGAAAAACAAAAAAACACTTACTCAAAAAATAACTTTTTTTGAATAAGTGTTCTTTTTATATTCAAGTTTCGCACGTTCAGAAGTTAAAGGAGTTTAAGAAGTTATCGCTCCCTGCGGTCGCTGAGGAGTTAAGACAATAGTCTTTTTGGAGTAGTTTTAAAACTGCAAGACATACGTCTTAACTCCATAACTCCTTAACTTCCCTACATACGAAAGTTCTCTCTATATATAATAAGGTGTAGTCTACTTGATGAGGTAAACCCTATTACCTTTCACCTTATAGTGTATCGGCAGTGTGTTTTGGAGCAAATCCAATACTGAGTCGATGGTTTCCTTCTCCTTGATGACACCCGAATAGGTGTTGGTCTGATTGATGGCAGGATCTACCACCACCTGAACGTTATAGATATTCTCTAACAACTTGGCGATGTCGTTGACATTGGCATTGCTGAAGGCTCTCTTCTTATCGTGCCACATCGCATCCTTATAAACATCGGTCTCCGAAACAGTCAAGTTACCCAAACGAGCATCAACACAAGCTTTCTGACCAGGCTTCAGCTCGATGGTTCCCTCATCGTGGTTGCCAGCGACCTTCACCTTACCCTCGAGAAGGCTTACCGTGGCTCGCTGCTGTTGCTTATCTACATGAAAGTTGAACACCGTACCAAGCACCTTTACGCTCATCACTTCGCTCTCGACGATGAAGGGCTGATGAGGATTCTTGGTTACTTCGAAATAACCTTCACCTTCGATTTCTACTACACGATTGTCGGAATCAAACTCTTTAGGATATTTGAGGGCAGACTGCTTGTTGAGCCAAACCTTAGTTCCGTCGGGCAAGACGAGCGTGGTATCGTTGTCGGCACCTGTCGTCACCAGCTGCATCTGTACATGACGCAAGCTGTTGTGCTGCGAATAGAACCAAGCCAAACCGCCCAACACGCACACCATTGCAACAGCAGCTGCGCGACGCCATAATCTCACGACATGAGCATGATGCTCTGCCTCTTGCTCAGCTTCCTGTTCTGCCTCCTGTTCCTTGATACAACCCATCAATCTTTCTTCAGCCTGTCGTATCTGTGATTTGGGCATAAACTGCGCCTTGAGCTTATCGCTCATCTTTTCCATCCGGAAAATTTCTTCTTTATTTTGTGGAGAGTTTTTGAGCCATTCTTTTATCTGTAGGAGTTCCTCCTCAGTACATTCTCCTGCCAAGAATTTAGCTTTCAACTCTTCGTTAATCATATCCATATCTTGCATAATCTCTTTCTTAAATATTAATGATTCTATATACCTATTATGATTCTATAAATATCATAACAATAATTGTAGAGAAAACACTTACTCATTTATTAAAAAATAACGAGAAAAAAAAATATGGTGCCTAATCGGGAACGAAGCGTCTTCAGTGCCTTGTAGATATGGGCTTCCACCGTACGCACCGAGACATTCATCATCAGGGCTATTTCGCTATTTTTCATATCCTTCAGATAACTCAATACAAAAATCTCTCTGCACTTATCTGGGAGTTCGCTAATAGCTCGATTGATTTTCAAACTTAGTTCGGCTGTCTCCATGTCATGCTCTCCGTCACCTTCGGAAGAGAAGTAACACGCCATACGCATTTCGTTAATATCCTCAATGGCAGCCGTACTGATTTTCTTGTAACGCTTCAAGAAATTCAATGCCCTCGAATATATAGTCTTGTAAAGATAGGATTCTATCTGAGGGCTATCTGTATCTAAGATATCCATGCGATTCCATAATTCAAGAAAACCCTCTTGAACTACATCATCAGCAGCATCCTCCCCAACTATACGTCTGGCATAATAGTACATGGGGGGGTAATACTTCCTAAATATCGACTGATACGATTCTTCTTTTTCTGTCTGCATCGTAATATCATCTTTAACCATGAAGCCTATTGAGTGTCGTAAATAAAGGTAATTTACCTTACAATAGACTCACGTACTGAACTACTTGTGCGCAAAGGTAAACAAAAAGATGATATAAAACAAATTATCAATTACATTTTTTTGCTTTTAACGGATTATTTTTCACTTTTACAAAATAATCGACTCATTTCTCTTGACTAAATGTTTCAGCCCTATGCTATGATACATCAAAGCAAGGAGAAGATAATGCTTCTGTTTTCCTCTACTCTTTACACCTTATTATATATATACTCAAGTAAAGTTAAGGAGTTAAAGGAGTTATCGCTCCCTATGGTCGCTGAGGAGTTAAGACAACAGTCTTTTAGGCGTAGTTTTTAAGCAGCAAGACATACGTCTTAACTCCTTTAACTCCTTAACTCCTTTAACTCCTTAACTCCTTTAACTTCCTGATAAGCGAAAGTTCAGTATAAATGCAGCGTGAAAAAGCATACTGCACTTAACTGCGAAAAAAATTTTTCTCAGTTAGGAAAAATTATTTCCCCAGTTGGGCAGATTCATTTTCCCAACTGAGAAGCCGTTTTTCGGCAATTCTTGTATGAATATACTTGCGCTGTAAGAACACGTTATTGCCCCGGATGATTTTGCAAGACAAGGGGAAGCATCACGCTCCCCAAACCTCCTCGGCGATTTCTCGCACAAGATCCAACTTGGCCCACTGCTCTGCCTCTGTCAGTTTGTTGCCTATCTCACAAGAAGCAAAACCACACTGAGGACTCAGGCTGAGACGCTGGAGAGGAAGATACTTCGCCGCCTCATGAATGCGGGCTATGACTGTGGCCTTGTCCTCGAGCACAGGCGACTTGCTGGTTATCAGACCAAGAACCACCTTCTTGCCTTCAGCCACATACCGCAGAGGCTCGAAGCCACCCGAACGCTCATCGTCGTATTCAAGATAGAAGGTGTCGGCATCCTCGCGGGCAAAGAGATAAGGAGCCACAGCATCGTAGGCGCCCTTCGTGGCATAGCACGAATGATAGTTGCCACGGCACACGTGCGTGTTGACGGTCAGCCCCTCGGGCTTTCCCTCTATGGAGAGGTTGTTGACCTTCAGATATTGCAGGGCCTCGTGTTCCAGGGTAAAGCCCGTGCCTGCCATCGACTTCCAGAAATCGTCATCTACAATCATGCCCCAAGTACAGTCGTCCAACTGTACAGTTCGACAGCCTGCTGCATAGATCTCGTGGAAGAATGTGCGATAGGCCTTGGCAATGTCTTCTATCAGTTCTGTGGTATTGGGATAAAACTGACGGGTGTTCTCGGCATTCTTTCCTCGGAACAGCTCTGCCAGAAACTGTGCCGGTGCCGGTACGGTCTGCTTGGCCTCTACGCCCTCCTCCTCAAACTGCTTCACAAACAAGAAATCTTTGATGAAGGGATGGTTCTCGCCTGTTATCTTTCCTGTAAGACGGAGGGAGCCTTTCGTGGTTTCCTCGCCATGAAACTGATAACCATGATCCAACTCTATGTGCTCTACGCCGCCAAATCCCCACATAAAGTCGAGATGCCAATAGCTGCGACGAAACTCGCCATCTGTAATATAGCGCAATCCGTGCGCCTTCTGCTGTCTGACCACTTCTGTGATAAGCCGGTCTTCAATGTGACGAAGTTCTACTGCCGAAATCTGTCCCTCGGCAAACTTTACTCTGGCTTCCTTCAACTCTGCTGGGCGCAAATAGCTGCCCACTGCCTCAAAATGTTGATTTCTCACGTTGCTCATGTTTTTATTTCCCTTTCTTTAATATTATGTGTAATGATGACTGTCTGCATCCTGCCCCACTGACGGCAGAAATGCTTCTTTTTCGGCTGCAAAGGTAGAAAGAAGAATTTTATCCGCCAAATATTCTTCATAATTCAGAAAAATATGCTAACTTTGCAGTTAAAATAATCGATACACAGAATATTATTCTGTAAAAAATGCACATTTAAAGAAGAATAGATTATGGCAACAGAAGAAAAACTCGACGATATAGACATCAAGATACTGAAGTTGCTGCAACAGAACTCCCGGCTCACCGTCAAGGAACTTGCAGCAAGAGTACACCTTTCGCCCTCGCCTACCTTTGAACGTCAGAAACGACTGGAACGGGAAGGATACATACAGCGATATGGAGCCATCGTCGACCATCACAAGATGGGGCACAACGTCATCGTGCTATGCAATATCCGACTGAAGCAGCACACTCACGACCTGATACAGCAATTCATGGACACCGTGCAGAACATAGACCAGATAACGGAATGCTACAACACCACGGGCGACTATGATTTTCAGATCAAAGTGTATGCACACGACATGAAAGACTATCAGGACTTCATGCTCAACACCCTCGGCAACATTGACTGCATAGGCAGTCTTCACAGTATCATCGTCATTGGCGAAATAAAAGACTCGCATTACATCCCGGCAAGCAGATTGTTGGCGAAGACACTCCTCCTTCTGTGCATCATGCTCTCTTCGCTGTTCTGTATGTCCTTGAAAGCACAGAACCCAGGCGAGACTGTCACAGAGCAAAGCATCAGCAAAAAGGGAGAAAAACATTACTTTTATGCCGTGCCCATCCCCGACAACATCTTCAGCATGATGAAGGGAAAAACATACAAGAAGAATTGTACTGTGCCAAGAAGCGAGCTGCGCTATCTGCGCTGCCTGCACACCGACAAGGAAGGCAGGAGCATCGTGGGAGAAATGGTGGTCAACAAAGCCATAGCCAACGATGTGCTCGACATTCTGTACAAACTCTACCGGGCAAAATATCCAATAGAACGAATGCGGCTCATCGACTATTGGAACGCAGACGACGAACGGGCCATGAGAGCCAACAACTCCTCTTGCTTTAACTTCAGGTTTATCTCGCATACCCACACCGTATCAAAGCACGGCAGAGGAATGGCTGTAGACATCAACACCCTCTACAACCCCTACCACAAACGACTGAGAAATGGCAAAGAAGTAATAGAACCTGCCACAGCCCGTCCTTATCTCGACCGCAGTAAGAAACACGCATACATGATTCAAAGGGGCGACTTATGCTATCGCCTTTTCAAGGAAAAAGGATTCAGATGGGGTGGCGACTGGAAGCACAGCAAAGACTATCAGCACTTCGAGAAATGACAAAATTTTACCCACGCACTCTGAATCAGAAATTCAACAGCACGTGGGTAAAAGCTTCAAACAAGATGCTTAGTTGTACCAAATAGAATTATATTCTCTACGATCATCTTCTTCGTTGTAGATGTTCTCATACTCCAGGTTCTTTGCCTCGAATGCTTCTAATGACTTTTTCATGATCCGCCCTCCTATATGTTAAAGTTAATAATCTGCTTTGTGATTGCAAATATAGAAAAAAAAATAGAGTCACCTTGTCAATAATTCAGAAAAGTTGTGTATTTTTGCAGCATTTTAAAATGTATGAAAATTCTCATTATCAAGCCACGCATGAAACTATCAAATACTTTCAACCGACTAAGATGGCGACACTGGTTGCTCCTGTCGTTGCTCGTCCTCGTTCTCGTCATTAAGTGGAGCCCATACTTAGGCTACATTTACACCTTATATATATACAGCACCATCGGGAGAATACTATCTTCCTTTTCGGGCATCTTCCCGTTTGCCATAGGCGACATCTTCATCGCCCTCAGCATCGCATGGGTCATTCTTTATCCTCTCTACGAGATTGTCCTTCGCAAACGACTTGCCCGCCGTTATGCCTTCCTGGCAGCTAAAGGGAACAGTTATCCCAAGACAAAGACGGTGTGGGGAAGAGTGGCAGAATATCTGCTATGGATCTACGTATGGTTCTACATGGCCTGGGGACTCAACTACTCGCAGCCCAACATCTATCAGCGCACAGGCATGAAACCAGCAGAAGTAGATAAGGACAAGCTACGCGAGTTTGCCTATCGCTACGCTGACAGCCTCAACTTATTGAGTGAAGGACAAAGAGTGAAGAGTGAAGAACAGGAAAGTGAAGAGTGGAAACGAAGAGTGAGTGATGCGATTCAGAATGTATATGAGAAGATGGGACGCAAAGAAGGCATCAATGCTCCCTTCAATCCTCATCCCCATGTCAAGACGATGGTGTTCACACCCATCAGTTCGATGGTTGGTGTAACAGGTAGCATGGCACCCTTCTTCTGCGAGTTTACCCTCAACGGCGAAATCCGCCCCCACGACTATCCCGCCATCTATGCGCACGAATATGCACATTTCTTAGGAATAGCCCATGAGGGCGAAGCCAACTTCTACAGCTATATTGTCTGCACTTCATCATCCAACCAAGCAGTAAGGTTCAGCGGATATTACCACATCTTCTTCCATGTGCTCCACAATGTCTTCGATATCTTAGGCGAAAAGGAGGGAGAGAAATTCCTGAACCATATCCGGCCCGAGATCATCCGGCTGGCAAAGGACGACCGCCACTACTGGCTCAGCAAGCGAAGCAAGGTGCTTGATGCTGCACAAGACTTCGTCTTCGACCTTTACCTCAAGGGCAACAACGTTTCTGAAGGCAGAAAAAGCTATTCGGGTGTTGTCGCCCTGATATTGGCATGGGAAGAGCAGAAGAAGAAATGAGTTTCTTCTACAGGTCGACTCTTACGACGCGGAACCCGACATTGGCATATTTGCCTGTTCCTGTACGGGCATCATCCGAATATTCGCTTCGACAGGCATCGCGGCTCGAGTCCCAGCTTCCACCTTTCACAATATATTCGCCTGAAGCATTCTGTGTAGAAGTCCATTCCCAACAGTTTCCCCAGAAGTCAATACCTCCACAGGCACCTGTCGTTTGAGCATAGGCATCTACCGCCGTCAGGCCTTTCTCCACATGGTCGCTGTTCATGCTCACATCCTTAGGCATGTGGCCAGCAGCCAAAATCCACTCTTCTTCCGTAGGCAGTCGATAAGTATGCAGAGCATCCTTTCCACTCAACCACTCACAATAAGCCATCGCCTCATCATACGAAACATTGACAACAGGATTATTGTCCTGTCCCGAGGCATAGCTGAAACCAGGATTGTATGCAGCATATTCCTTATTGGTGACCGGAGCATAAGCGATATAGGCATTCTTGGCCGAAGAACCTCGCAGCACAAGCCAGTCATCATCGGGATTATCGTCTACACGAGGATCTATAAGACGCCAGAATTGCTGTTCCAGACGAATTTCACGATTCTCAACCATCTCATCCACAATAGCCTGCATCTCAGCTACCAGGTCGGGCGTCTTTGCATCACGCTCCAGTTCGCGCAGTTTCGCTTTCTTGCGGGCCACAACCTTGTCATACTTTACGCCCATCTGATTCATCAATGCCTGCTTATTTTCATCAGTAGGATTCTGCTGATAAGCCACCAGCATGTTCTTGGTCAATTCATCAAGATTAGGGCGCTCATCCTCCACAAACGGAGCGTTGACATCGGCAAACTCCAGTTCACTCTCCACCAAGTCGAGTGGAGAAATAAACTCGCCTGCCTGGATAGTCTGATGCACGCCGAAATAACTTGCCACCTGATTGCCTTTGTAGATAGAGAGACGATATCCGCCATAAAGATCGCAAGGGAAGGTAACAATATAATAATCCTTTCCTGGAGTGAGCGCAGCACCTTCCGGTGCCGAGAAAGTGATGATCGACTCCTTATCGCCGGACAGGTTGCCTGCTATCTGATAGCCATCCACACTCTCCAGCTCCACCTTGGTAATACCTTCCATCGCAAAGTTAAGTTTCACACCACCTAAATTCTTACTTACTATTTCATCAAGAGAAACCGTTGTGGCGGCTGACTGGCTTGCAGATACGGTGACATCCTCAGTTCCTGTCTGCGGTGAATCTGGTGTTTCTATATCTTCTGCATCTGGCAGAAAAGAGTCGTTATCGGACGAGCAAGCTGTCAGCGAAACAGCCACAACGGATATAATAGAGAGAAAAAAGTGTTTGAGTTTCATATTAATTTCAGTTTTCGCATATCGCAGCATTGCCCATTAAGCCAATGCTGCCGATATTCTTTTTTTGTTCTACTTTCGCATTTTTTCAGCATCTTACATATTGCCACCTCTTGGCGCTCTTCTTGCCCCAGGTTTGCCTCCATTCTGCTTACCCTTCTGCGCAAAGCGCTTCATCATCTGTCGCTCTATCTCATAGACACGCTGTATCTGGTTCTGAGTAAGGAACTGAGAGTATTTCTTGTAATACTTCTGACGGATGTTGAGAATCTTCTCGCTCATCTCGAAACGCTGCTTTATCTGCTGCTCGGTCTGCGCCTCAGAGCCTCCCCTGTTGCGGCGGGGACGAGGTCCAAGAGCCCATATCTCTTTCTGGCACTGGGTGTAAGTGTCAATAAACTGACTTTTTGTCTTCTCATCGAGAGCCAGGTCGTAGGCAATGTGCTGTGCCTGTTTTTCAGCCAACTGCTTGCGAGAGATGCGCTGCTTCTTAGTAGGAGCCTGAGCTGACGTACTGATACTGAATGTAAGCATGGCAACAGCCATGAACATGATACTTAATAACTTTTTCATACCTTCAAAATTTTAATATGTTTGTTACTGTTTTTCGTCAATTGTTAAGGAATACATCATCCTGGTAAGCATCCAGGAGAAAAGCCTGGTCGGCAGACGACAACTGAGCGAAAGCCTGATCTACAGCCTGCAAATCGCTGTCTGCCTGTGAGGAGCGAGAAGCAGAGAAGTCCATATTGACAACAAAGAGCAAAGCCACCGATGCAGCTGCAGCCAGGGCTGCAGTCCATATCACCTTAAGGACCGGGCGCTTTTTCTGCTCCACGACAACAGGCAGGGAAGTGTCGTTCTTTACAGCTTCAAGGATGTTTGACTCCATGTCCTTCAAGAAGCCATCTGGAGTAGAGTAAGGCATACGTTTGCCCACCTGTTTGAAATCGAACTTTGTATCCATAATTTTAATCGTTTGAATTCATGTACTTGATAATTTTCTCTTTGGCAACATGATAGCATGCCTTGATGCTGGTTGGTGTGGAATCAGCCACACGGGCGATTTCGTCGAATCCCAACTCATCATAGTATCGCATATTGAACGCCAGCTGCTGCTTGGGTGGAAGCGAGAGAATGGCCTTCTGCAATTTCACCGCCACCTTGTCTCCGTAGTCTATATAGTTGTCGGCAGCAAGAAGTGCCACTCCTGTGGTTTCCGCCTCCATAGAGACAACTTCCTGCCTCCGCTTGCCGATGATCCGCAAAGCCTCGTTGGTGGCAATACGATAGATCCAACTGCGAAGAGAACTGTCGCCACGATACTGGTCGAAGGAACGATAGATTCTCACAAATGTCTCTTGCGAGGCATCCTGTGCATCATCGTGCGATACCACCAGTCGGCGTATGTGCCAATAGACGGCTTCCTGATATTTAGCCATCAGCATGCGAAACCCGTTATCAGGACATGCCTTCAGCGTTTCTACTATGTCTTTGTCGTCCGCTCTCATAGGTGTGTCAATATTATGGCTTGTCGCTTCTCATTTTCTTTATCTCCAACATCTTACTCTTTTCACATGCTTGTGGTGCTTCTTGCAGGGGCATCCACATTTCTTTACCACAACGGTTGCGACAGGACGCACATGATGGCGATGCATACGATTGTGTCCGGGACGGGCAGAAGCCGTGCTACAAGCCAAAGCCACAAGGGCAACTATCATTGTTTTCTTCAAATCGAATATTGCATTCATAATTCTCATTTTTTATAGGGTGAATACTCATATTACCTCACTCACGTCCTTCAAACGGGCCCGTTTTGATAAACGTTACACTGATAAGACCTTATAGAGGCAGAAAGGTAAAAATAAAAAGTGAGAAAAATGCAAAAAATAATGCTTTTTTACTTTTTGAAGAGACAAAATGCCCACGAATGACTATTTTTTGTTACTTTTGCACCACACTTCATGAGTGACAACAAAGAAAATCATGACAGACTACAGAAGTATGATAGACCGCTGTTACATAGAAATTATCAATACATGCAACCTGAACTGCCACTTCTGCCCCAAGCACAACAGAGCGAAGAGACAGCTTACGGCAGAAGAGTTCGACTTGCTCACCAGTAAGTTGAAAGGCAAGGTGTGTTTCCTCTACTTCCATCTCATGGGAGAGCCCCTGCTCCACCCGCTCCTGCCACAATTCATCACTCTGGCAAGAGAGCGTGGTTTCAAAACCGTGCTTACCTCCAACGGCACCCTTCTGCATCGGGCCATGGAACTCTTAGACACGCTGCCCCATAAGATTCAACTCTCAGTCCACTCGCACGAGAGCAATGCACAAGGCAGACTGTCCGACTATATGGATGAGGTGATGCGCTTCTCCACTCAGGCAGCAGCCAAAGGCACCTGTATGGTGTTGCGCCTATGGAACCAGGGAGGCATGAACCAAGAGAACGAAGAGGTGATGAGCCTCATCGAGAAGTACGTGCCTAAGCCTTGGAAAGAGCGCCCCGACGGATTCCGCCTCAGCGACAATCTCTACTTGGAGTTTGACAGAAAGTTCGAGTGGCCCAACTTCGACAACAAAGAAGAAGGACAGGAAACAGGCAACAGCGAGGAAGCCAAAAGTAACGTCAAGGGAAGAGAGGTGTTCTGCAAGGCACTTATCAAGCAGATAGGTGTGCTGGCAGACGGAAGCCTCGTGCCCTGCTGCCTCGACCATAACGGCGATGTCGTGCTGGGCAACCTCTTCCATCAGTCGCTCGAAGATATTCTCTCCTCGCCAAGGGCTACGGCATTGATAGAGGGTTTCAAACATCATCATGCCTCGGAAGCACTTTGCCGCGACTGCGAGTCGGCACTGGCACGAAACAGCTTCCGAGGCAAAGCAAGAAAACAGATATAAGACAAAAAACAGACATGAAAGAAGTATTAATCGTAAGCATCGGCAGCTTCTTTGGAGGCGGCCTGAGATATTGGATTTCCAAGATGGTGCAGTCGTGCATCCTCATAGCTTTCCCCTTCGGCACCATGACAGTAAACGTGTTGGGCTGCTTCATCATCGGATTTCTCTCCGGCATTTCGTGGAATGGCGGCGGATGGATGAATCCCTCCACCAAGTTGCTGCTCACCACAGGCTTCTGCGGTGGCTTCACCACCTTCTCCACCTTCATGAACGAAGGTTCATCGCTGATGAAGGATGAGCAATATCTCTACATGATGCTCTATCTCTTCGGCAGCCTCATCCTTGGCCTCATCGCCGTGATGGCTGGACATCAGTTGGCAAAGTTTTTCTGAAAAAATGATTCTCTGCTTAATTTTTCCCCTACATTTGTCTTATAATATTTAAATGGGAGAAAAATTGGGCAAAGAAACCCTTTTCTCCTCAAAAAACTATATATTTGCAAACAATTAAAACAATATCGCAAACGATATGAGAACAGAGGAGTCAGCATCCCGAGAAGCAGTTCCTGGTAACACCCATCGTTTGCGGCATTGCCGGCTTTGACCCAGAGGACATCGCCCCACTGTTCAAGGAGGCTAAGGAGATAAATAACATCAGCCTCCCCGAGAGTTTCTGGGAGGTGATGGAGTAAAACACCTTACTTTTTACTAATGGAGAAGTTAGAGAAGTTAAAGACAAATGCTTTATAGCTGAAAATACAACAAAAAAGGCTATTGTCCCTTAACTTCCCAAACGACCGAAGAGAGTGATAATTTCCCTTAACTTCTTTAACTTCCCCATTTGCGAAAGTTGAATACCTTATTATATCCCCTGCTTACACGAGCACTACCGTCACACCTCGTGCAGCCTGTGCTCCCATGACGAGTGCCTGCTCTATATCGGCAGTCTTTGAAGGACCGCTGATGAATGTGCCGAAGTTGTACTTCGGATCCATTTCGATACGGGCATAAGCCTCGTGCATATTGTTCACCACCTTATCTTTCTCCAAGATGATGACGAGATACTCGGAGATGAAAAGCACGGCCTTCTCCTTCATCGTCTGTGGAATCCAGACGCAGCCGTTCTCTGCCACGCCCAATACTCCACGAACTATTCCCACATCCGTGCCATTCAGATCGTTAGCCTCTGCCACCGTATCGGGGTTCTTCTGAGCTATCGTTATCTCTGGAAGATGAGAGGCAAAAACCTTTGCCTCAGGATATACTCTCTTCACCAGTTCGTCAAGGCTCTCGCCTTCCTTGGCCTCTATCACGTGTCCTCCCACTGACTCTGTCATCTCAACGAACTGTCTCAAAGTATCCTCGTATTGGATGCCCTTCACTTCCACGGCAGGCATATCGAATTGAACGTGCGTATTCTTACGCAGTTTGTTCAGCAATTCTTCTTTTTTCATTTTACTTTCCCCTCCTTCCATAATTGATGAAACGATTTCTTCGCAAACTTGGGCATGGCGTGTCCGATGCCCCATGCATTCAGACGGCTGAAGTGTGTACAGCACTCTGGCACAAGATTGGCGAGGGGTGCAAACTTCAGGGCCGTGGTATAGAGCGAAGGATGATCGAAGAGATACTTCATTCCGCAGGACATGGCTTTCTTGATGGAATCGGCCTTGCCCAGCTTCTCTAAACTCTGACGCCACACATAAATCTGCGAGCCTGGTCCTACCTTGGATGGACAGACATTGTCGCATGACAAACACAGGGTGCAGGCTGACACGTTGTCGGCATACTGCTGTGGATTCTTCAGCATGCCCAGGTTCACACCGACAGGGCCGGGGATGAAATAGGTGTAACTGTATCCTCCCGAACGGCGATAGACGGGGCAGGTATTCATACAGGCACCGCAACGCATACACTTCAACGTCTGCCAGTGGTCCTCATCGGCAAGGATGTCGCTTCTGCCATTGTCTACCAGCACCACGTGCATCTCGGCACCCGGACGGGCCTGACGGAAATGGGAGGTATAAGTGGTGGTGGGCTGACCTGTACCGCAGCGGCAAAGCAGGCGCTGGAACACTGCCAAAGACTGATAGTCGGGAACCAGCTTCTCTATACCCATCGCCACGATGTGGAGCTTGGGCATGGAGGTGGTCATGTCGGCATTGCCCTCGTTGGTGCATACCACACAGTCGCCCGTGGCTGCCACACCGAAGTTGCAGCCTGTCATGCCTGCTCCTGCCTCCATAAACTGGTTGCGCAGATGATGGCGGGCGCAGCGGGTCAGGTATGTGGGGTCGTAGTTGCCTGTTTCCTTGGAGATGCCTTTCTCCTCAAACATTCTTCCCACCTCCTCACGCTTCAGGTGGATGGCGGGCATCACGATATGGCTGGGCTTTTGGTGCAGCAACTGTATGATGCGCTCTCCCAGGTCGGTCTCCACCACATCAATGCCATGCTGTTCGAGGTAAGGATTCATCTCGCACTCCTCGGTGAGCATCGACTTCGACTTCACCATCTTTTTCACGTTGTGATCCTTGAGGATACCGAGCACTATCTCGTTGAACTCATGTGCATCCTTTGCCCAGTGCACCTTGACGCCACGGCTCTCCAGATTCTGGGAGAACATATCGAGGTAATCAGCCAGATGGGTGATGGTGTGTTTCTTGATTTCTGACGCATGCTCGCGAAGGTCTTCCCATTCGGGCAACTGCTGCGCCATGCGGTCTCTCTTCTGGCGCACCGACCAGAAGGTGTTGTCGTGCCAGGTGGTCTTCTCTACGTTCTGCGTAAACTTCGCAGCTCTCTTGGAATGTTCTGTACTCATAGTCCTGCAGATAGTATTTGTACAACATGAATAAACTTGATGGGCATCTTCTCCTTCTTGGCAATGCCAGCCATGTGCATGAGGCACGAAGAGTCGGGACCGGTCACATACTCGGCACCTGTAGCCATGTGGCGGCGAATCTTGTCCTCGCCCATTCGTGTGGACACGGCAGGCTCCTCGATGGAGAACATTCCGCCGAAGCCACAGCACTCATCCTTGCGCTCGGGCTCGTGGATGGTGATTCCCTCAACCATCTGCAACAGGTCGATGATTTTGTTGAAAGGAGCCACATGCTGCTCTGAGGGGGAGGAAAGTCCCAACTCCCTCACGCCATGGCAGCTGTTGTGTACACTCACCACATGGGCAAACTTGCCCGGCACATGGTCGACCTTCAGCACATCGTGCAGAAACTCCACTATGTCCATAATCTTTGTCGAAGCCACGCAGTCGTGCTTGCCCTCCAAAATCTTAGGGTAATAAACTCTCACATAGGCTGCACACGAGGCAGAAGGTGCCACGATGTAGTCATAATCCTTGAAGATATCGTCGAAGGTTTCTATCACCTTCATAGACTTGTCCTGAAAGCCAGCATTTGCCATCGGCTGACCACAACAGGTTTGTCTTTCTGGATATCCCACTTCAAGCCCATAATGTCTGAGCAACTTGTATGTAGCCACACCCGCTTCTGGATAAAGCGCATCTACATAGCAAGGGACGAATAATCCGACTTTCATTGTTGTATAAGAATCTTTTAGCTGTAATTTTAATGTCTTGTATATTTGCTGTAAACGTTTGCAAAAGTAATAAAAATATCACAAACTCAAAACTTTCAGACATGGAAAGTACGTATTTTTTATAAGTGATTGAGAATGAGATAAGTTTTTATCTCATAAAAAGAAGAGGTTACGAATTAGAAATAAACAGAATGTAGCATCCTGCTGTGATTTGCATAACCATCCAAAGAACTCTTTCGGTTGCAAAGGTACGATATTTAATCGGGGATAAAGAATGTTTTAAGATTTTTTATCCTCGATTTTTTGCTTGGGATAAATCTGTTTTCATTAAACCTTATTCTTCTCTATTCTTTGCAATATCCATTTCAATTCATTCAAACTTATGTGGCAATGGTTCCTGTTTTTTGAATGGTCTATTTCGTTTGCATATTCTCATCCTTTCGTGTGTTTTGTATAAAAGTCAGCCGTCGTCGAAGAAAGACAGTCCTCGTACCTCAGACTAACTTCCTCCGACTATGGCACGGCAAGAAAAATCCTTGGCGGTATGCCTTGAAATACTTCAAGACTATACTGCCAAGGACTTTTCTTTGTTGTATGCTCGGCATGAGCTTATTCTAATGGGTGCAAGTCCCTAACAAGCCCTAATAGCGGGAATTGTATAGCCAATAGCAAGGGTGTCCACTGCGAGGTGGAATCTGAAAGAAGCTGGCGGCAAACATCTGACCTAACGCACAGAAACTTCATATAAGGCATTTGACCATGGATGAGATTGCAACACAAATCAAAGTCCTATAGCTATTCGGAATGGTTGGTGTAAATGAAGTGGGTATAAGATGGAAAGAATAAGCCCTTATCCGAGGAGGTCTCACGGACGCATGGGTGAAGATGAATCATTCGATGTACCATGACGGAGTAAAGCTTGCCGTGAGAAGTCAGCAGAGGTCATAGTACCCAAGGCACGTGTGTCTATAGGGAAGGACTGAATCGTGCAGTGCAATAGTAAATGAATGTTACCTTGTGAGACACCTCGTCAGATGTCCGAAAGGAACTCTCTATCCAAGACGATAGGACGGAATCCGACAATAGGATAGAAGTGACGCTACTCATAAGGATAGCTGAAAACAACTTGCCACACATCGCAAGATGAGAAAGCACGAAACCGCCGTATGCGGAACCGCACGTACGGTGGTGTGGGAGGTCGGTAAATGTGAAAATAGGAGGCAAATGCCTTTTATGATTAGCATTTACCTCCTACCCGATTGCCGTGCTGATAACGGCTGACTTTTATAGCCACAACTCGCAGTTCCATTTTTATCGCACAATCCAA